>Ga0209336_10001937_pt1 | contig 9891 bp, 9 predicted proteins | sample LinPmetageLP32_FD_184042 | JGI IMG/M metagenome (GOLD analysis project Ga0209336, IMG submission 184042) | Marine viral communities from the Pacific Ocean - LP-32 (SPAdes) (version 2) | ecosystem: Environmental > Aquatic > Marine > Oceanic | place: Pacific Ocean | collected 2009-08-23 | reverse complement strand
TTCAGGTCATCTGTTAAATCTATCATGTGTTCTCCTTATAATTTGTATGTTTTATTTATAGACAAAATTCCAAGAGGTTTCAACATGTTTGCTTGCAATAAGTTAGGAATACCTCCTGTGCTTTGTGGCATAGGATCAAAGAAACCCTCAATAAAAGGGTCTGGATCTCTTGGATATACTCCTCTAGGGTCAATTGTAGGAGTATTAAACATTCTTTCTTCTAATCCCATACCTTCTGTCATTCTATCTGCTCCAGGTACAGATCTGACGTTAGGTTCACTAGGCATAACTCCTCTAGGTACCGGAACGGGAAAAGTATTTCCACGTATTCGTGGAATAACATTAGGTTCACTGGGAATGACAGCCTCTTCTTCAGGTAATTCAAATTGATTAGGACCTGCTTCAAATCCCTCAAACCTTGGTAACATATTAATATCTTCTGGTGGACCTTCTGCTAATTTTTTTTCAGGTTCTCCACCATTTCGCATTTTCAACGGCTTTGTAGGTATTTTACTTAAAGGCATTACTGCATCGAGAGCTATCATAATCTTCCTATTCCTCTATTTTGCATACGTGTATTAAGAGCATCGTTCAAAGTTCCAAAGGCTAAATCATTTCTAACGTTAGGCTGTAGTGCTTGCATGTCTGGTTGTAGTGATACGTCAGGTTCAAAACCTGTATCATAAAATCGTTGTTCATCTGTATCAGGTGTTATTCTATCTTGTATTTCTCTTAAGTTACGTAAATCATTGGGTTCTAATTTTCTTACGTCTTCCATTAATTGCATCTGTTTGTCAAAAGCTGCATTTTGTTCCAACTTACCTGCAGGGTTTGATATTAAACTTAAAATTGATTGATCAATCTCTTTCATAAAATCTTGATCTTCTAGTTCCTGTTCCGTAGGCAGTGTTTCTGCAGCCCATGCTAAAATATCGTTTCTTCTTGATTTAGTTAGAGGATCTTTTGTCGGAAACTTTAAAGCATCTGTATAAACATCCGTAAAAGCTTTTAGAGCTTTTGGACTTGTTAATAAACTAGATCCATATTTTAACATCAATGCAGTCATAATGGGATTCATAGCGATAAAACCACCTGCTCCTGCACCCATAGCAGAACCTAGCATGACTCCTTTAAAGCCACTCAATGTAATTCTTCTAGTAAGAAAAGTTGATGGATCATTTACAATAAAAGCACCTGCTGTGTCTGCTGCTGTTAAAAAGTCTCTTATACCTTTTACAGTTACACCCGTGCCTTTTAAACTTTCTTCTAATATTTCAATGCCATCTTCCGTATCTAAACCTAATTTTTTTGCAAACACCGCAGGACTAAATTCTACTTGTGCAAACTCTTGCATTTCATACGCTGCATTCTTTAACCCTTTACTTTGAATAAGCTCAGGAGCAGCACCTTTTAAATTTAAATATTGAGTTGGAGTTACACCGACTGGAAGACCCGCAAGAGCTTCTGGCAATGCATCATTTAGCAATCTTCTAACAACTTTAAGTTGTCCTGCGTTTGGTGCTTGACTTATTATAGGAACAACTTTTTTTTCCATCTTTCCTGTTTCTGGATTTCTTACAACAGTTTCTACATCCACAGTCACACCTGACTTATTTCCTGCTTTTTTGTAAGCTTGAATTTGTTCTGGTGTTGACTTAGATAATTCTAATAAATGTCTCATTGCTTCAGGATCATTTTTGGCTCTCTGTAAGATTGTGTCAAACATTTCTTTTGTGTACATCATTCCATATTTTTGATCGGGTCCTGCTCCAAAGATGTTAGCATTTATTTGTTTCATGTTTGATGCAACTCCACCTGTATAATTTGGAATGGTTGCTGCAAAATAATCATTAGCAGTAGCTAGTTTTTTTAAAGCTGTATTAAATACAACGTCATCAATCTCATTACCCACGTTCTTTAAATTTGTAATATTGTTTTCAAGCATAGCAGCTAAGTTTCCTATTGCTTGTGCTTGGTTTTCAGGAATATTTCCTTTAAATTCTGTTTTAAAATTCACAGCAAAATCATTAAACATTTGACGAAGAGTGATCGCTTGTTCCAAAGTAATGTCTGGATCTAACTTACCTAGCATACGATACAATTCACCAAAAGACTCTTTGGATCGTGATCCTGGATACTTAAACATCTCACCACCTTGCATGCCCGGTATACCTTCTTCATAAGCAAGCCTTGTGTCGTTGGCTAAGTTTTTAAAACCATCAATATTAATTACTTTTTTACCTTTTAATTTTTGAGCATACTCTTCAAAATTTTCATACAAGTAACGTTGTGCAGCTCTCACTGACTCATAATTGCCTTGCATCATTTTAGATAGATCCTTTCCTAACATAGATACAGTTTGTAAAGGTGCCACTGAGTTCATCAATTTACTTAAATACTGTCTGCCTCCTTCTGTAACTGCTTCTCTCTGTTTACCAAAAGAGGTTCCTACCCAAGGAAGAACACCAATAACTTTACTATACGCTCTCCAAAAGGGCATGTTTGTTGCTTGAATAATACCCATAGGCATACCATAAGTATCAGATACATCAGATATTTTAGCTAAATTTTCTTTAGTTGGCTTGAGACCAAAAATCTTGTCACCTATAAATCCTTTTGTATGATTGAAGATAGGACCTGCAGCTGCGGCACCACCCGTAAACATTGCGTTTAACATAGTGTCATACAAAAAAGTTGATCCCTGTTCTTTAAGAGATTCCTCAGGTAAATCTATTAAAGTTCTCAAAAGTCTATTACCTAAATCATAAGCTGTTGCTCCTGCCATTGTTCCTAAATAATCAGAACCGTAAAGTTCTTGAGGTGTCAACAAAGCAAAAGGATTTCTAGTTCCTAAAATTTTTGCAGATTGTGCAGCTGTTATAGCACCCATGCCTCCTATCATTTCAGCAGATGGTTTTGAAACTAAATCTTTAGGTAGTTTCATATTTTCAGGTAAATATTGTCCTATAAAAGGTGTGTAAGAAAAAGGATTTTTGACAGCAAATTCTCTTGTTGCTTGATTGTAATAAAAGTTCATTGGATCCTCTATCAACGCTTCTCTTGTCATAACCTTAGATGTTTTATTTGCTAAATCGCCAAAATATTCCTTTGTTCCTTTTTCATAAGGTATATCGGCAAGAAGAGTTTGTCTGTCACTAGCCTCTATTTTATTTAACATCTCTTTAGTTTGTGTAAAAGAAAGATCAGTAGGAAGATTGTAAGACTTTTTAATTTTATCTAAATCTGCTTGAGACATTTTACCGTTGGGCATCTCTAACATAATAGTTTTTTGATTAGGAGTACCTTTCATAAGTGTAATAGGCTTTCCTTTTTTTGTAGGTGTTAGTACATCAATATTAACTATGTTATCTTGTTCAGCCATTACATCACCCCCTCTATTGATGATGCATTAAATAGATCATCTACTGTTACGGATTCTCCGTCATTATCAAATTCATTAGGCACCGTTCTTTCTTGTTGTATTTCAGGTTGTTGACTTTGTACTGCGTTTGCATCATTACTTATTTCTACGCCTGTCGCTTTGTAAAAGAATTCTTCAAAATTAGCAGGGTTTAGACCTAAACCTCTAAGTTTTTCTTCAGCTTTAGCACGATCTCTAAAGGACGGATCTTGTGTTATAATTTCAGGGTAAGCACGAAGTAGACCTCCTTGCGCTTGTCTAATTTTTCTGTCAACTTCTTTCAATGCAGCAATAACATCTCTTGGAGCTTTCGCACCATAAATGGATACTGCATCACTAGCACGTTTAATATCGTCAACATTTAAACGACCTGTTGGTTTGTTAGCTCTGGCTAATCCATATATAATAAAGTTCTCACGAACCTTGTTTTCTGCATAGCTAGTGTCATATCCCGCCGCTTCAAACCATTCTTCAGTGAATATATCTTCCATAGACGCTGATATATTTTTGGTTGTTTTGGAAAAAGGATTAGGTCCTTTAGGTAAATCAGTTAAAAGAATTTCTGGTTCTTTCTCATCAAAATCACCAAACTCAAGCCTATCTCTGTTGTAGGCCATTTCACCAAAATTAGTCAAACTTGAACCTGCAAATCCAGACCCTCCTGAATTTTTTGATATTTCATTAAATATAGATTCTATGTTTTGACCCGCGGTCTGAAGGAAACTTTGAATACTACCAGGTAAACCCAGTTTATTTATGTCACTTTGTGCAGTTAAAAGAATATTACTTATGTCAGATAGAGTTCCATCTAATGAAGCGAACTCTTGAACACCTTCTTTTATTTTCGCTGTAGAACCAGCCATAGCATTAAATATTTCTGTTTCCGTGCCTGGTTGCTGACCACCAATTGTTGCAAAGTCTAAAGTGCCATCGGGTCCAGCAGGAAGGGGTACATCAAAAATTTGTATTTTCCTACCATCTTCCAACTCTTGTACTCTTCCTAACATTAATTGTGGGCCAAACTCAGAAGGCATTACTCTTACTGTTCCAGTTTGTTTGGTACCTGTTTCATCAGTGTAGACACCGTAAAGAGGTTTATCTACATTGTTTAGTAAATCAACAGATGCTTTCATTCTATCTTTTTGAAAATCAAGATTATGTTGAGAAACTTGTTTTAAAATATCTTTATTAAAATTCATATTATTGGTCATGTCGTCATTGTCATAACCCATCATTTTTAAATAAAAGTCCGCTTCCTTTTCCATAATTATTTTATTAGCACTTTGTGCTTGTTGTACAGCAAGCTCACCAACCTTCATTTGGTAGTTTAATCTGTTCAAAGTATCTTGTTCCGCTCTACCCAAAGCTTTTCCCGTTGCTTGGCTTAATATATCAAGAGCACCTGACACACCTTTGAAAGGAGTTCTTCCATTAAGCGCGTCAATAACAAAATTTAAAGTTTTATCTAATCCACTTTTCTTTGGAAGCTCTCCTAAGGATTGTCTTATCTCTGCTTCAAAATCTGCGGGATTGTAACGATCCCCTAAACCTAATGCTTTATAATATTGTTGCCCATATTCTCTTCTCTTTTCACGTACAGGTAGATACTGTCCAGCATACTGATTTGCCATCATGTTCATATAGGCTTCTGTGTTTACACTTGTTTGTGCTTGTTGTTGAGTTGTGGCAGCATTTGCTTCCATCTCTGGTGTTGGAGTAAATCTTTCTTCACCACTAATAGTAACACTGCCTCCTTGATAAGGCTTTATCTGTTGAAGTGGTTTAATCGGATCAACTGATAAATCAATTTTAAAATCACTAAGAGTGTCATATCCTAAAGAACTCATTGACCCTCCTTATCCTGCGTACCCGCCCAATGCTCCTATACCCTGCAAAAGAGGATTTCCCATCTGCGATGTGGGTGGTGCCATAAAAGAAGGTGCCGCTCCACCTAATAGACCGGATTGAAATGACAACTGATTATAAGGCTGTTGGAATTGAAGCATTTGATTATTAAAGGCATTTTGTGCAGCTGTTTGATTAGCTGAAGTTTCCGTGACTCCTAATTGACTTAAGGTTGTTGCCATGTTTCCGGCAGCTGCTGGTGCCTGAACACCAAATTGTCCATAAAGTTGACCAATACCTTGACCAAGTTCTCCACCTGCGAGTTGTAATCCCGCAGCGCTTTGTTGTGCTTTTCTTTGATTTTCAAAAGCTTGTTGAGATTGTGTTTGTGCGTTTTGAAATCCGCTTGAAAGTAAACCTGCTATACCTGTTCCCAATTGTTGTTGAAAACCTCTTTGTGCTTCTGCATCCATAACTCCCTGTCTACTTCCGCCAAAAGCTCCAGCACCGACTGCTTGAGATGCTCTGTTTTGACCAGAGATATTAAACTGTCTTTGCATTTCTTGAGCATACTTATCAATAACTTCATTTTGATAAGGGTTCATAAACTTTTGATAGGACTGTGGATCGTAGGCCCCGGTTGTTTGAGCCGAGGTTGCCATAGAATTACCTATAGCAGCATTAGCACCTTGTAATGATCCAACGCCCATATTAAAATAATCAGGCATGTTTGTTGCAGCATTCGCTGCTAAATTTGTAGCTTGACCAATCGCACTCGAAGGATTGACTTGAGTCATTTGTGGAACAGGAATTGCGTTAGATGTTAAAGCCTGTCCTGCTGTAAGGACATTGCCATATTGTTGTGCGATCAGTTCTTGTAATTCTTGTGGTGTCATTAGATTCTACCTATTCCCATGCCCTGTGCTCTTTCTTCTAAATTGTTCATCATACTATACATTTGTTTAGTACCTTCATCTCTGTCGCCATTACCAGCAGCCATAACTGCTTGTTTAGTCATAACAAATTCGCCATCGGAAAGCATTGCAGGGATATCGTCAGACTGACCATCACCTGGACCATCAATCATACCTTCTTTTTCTGGAAAGTCCATAACTCCGCCTTGGTTCATAGTAGCGGCGTAATAAGGATTTATATCTTTAAAAAAATCTTTATTACCACTTCCTGATTCTAAGTAAGGATTTTTACTAGGATCATAAAGTAATCCTTGTTCTTCATCTGATAACAACGAAGATAAAACACTTGCGCCAACGGCACCTATTTTTAAAAGAGGAGAATATTTTTTGAAGAAATCTGTTTCATTTTCATTAATTAGAGAGTCAGTAACACTTTTAAGAAACCCTGGGTTAGAAGGTTGTTGTGCAACTGTTTCTCTTATGGCACCAGACGATCCAGCTAACGGATCATAAACTTGACCTTGTACGGGATTGTTTAATGCTACAGCAGGATTCATACCTAAGCTTCCTTTAACGCCACCCATAAAACCACCTGGTTGACCTAAGTTGCGTATGCCGCCCATAGCTGTTCCGTAGGCCGCGTTTCTTAAAACGTCTTCGGGTTTTGCACCGGAAAGTAAACCGAGTCCTGCTTGTGTAAGCGTAGGGTTAGCGGCAGCGAATGCCCCAATACCACCTAGGGCTCCTTTGATACCACCTAATTTACTCATCGCACCAAAGGTTGATCCCATACCAGGTAAAAGTAAACCGATACCTATCTGTCCTACTGGACTTTTGATTAAATCTTTTGCCGCTTTGAATATCTTTTTAAACATGTTTACTCGCTCTTATTAGTAGCTCCCATACCTAGTCTAGGTGCAAAAATTGTTACATCTCTTTGTATATCTTCTTCTGTGGTACTTGTACTAGGGTCGGCAATATCGTTTGTAGCTTCTTCTTCGGTATTATAGACATTTCCTGTGGTCTTGTGTGTTAAAACTGTTTCCGTCTTACAGCTATATACAGGCACTTGTTCACCACCGATTTCTTTGTATCCTACAATCTTTGGTTCTTCTATAATTTTTGTCATCTTACTCTCTATTTGTACTATTGTTGTTGTTTAATTTCAAGCAGGGAAACTGTAATCATAGCCTTGTTTGCAGCGTTGGCTGTGACCTTAAGTATGTCTCCTCCTTCAAAAACCTTTACATCTTGTTTTGTAGTAGTATCTGTAGCGGCTACGTCTATTTCGTCCACCTCAAAATCGGCGGTTCCATTGTTATGTGTTATGCTTACAGTCACCGTATCTGAGGCATGATAGTTGTGTACTGATAAGGATTTCACCACAAAAGTAGTTACGGGAACGGGAGGTGTTGCAGCCACATCCGCAGTTGGTACTGTAAATACAGTTGTTAAATTTGTTGTAGTTACATTACTTATGAATCTTTTAAATACGTCTGCCATTACCCAAAGAAAAACGCCCTTCTCGTTTGCTCATCTGAATTGTCTTGTTGATAAGATGAATTCAATTGAAATATAATTTGTTCTAATTGTCTAACTAATTCTGCAAAAGATCTAGGATCATACTGGTCAGGTGGATCGGGGAATCTGGTTTGAGGTATCTTTGCCATTATCTTTGTCCGTCTGGATATATATCCATAGTAAAGGTACCCATCTTATAGTTACCTCCTACAACATTACTTTCTATTTTAAAATTAGCTTGTCTACCACGACCACGTAAATCTTTCTTTGTGTCAGTTGTAGCTACATTCAAAGCTGTTTGACTAATGACATTTCCGTAAGGATAGTTTTTAAAACTCCATGTCACTCCTACACTGCCTGCTTGATTTCTAAAGTCCGGTATAAATCTTGCTATACGCATTAGCTGTTCTCCTCCTTCATCAATATTAAAATCACCTGATTGAATAAAAGATTGCATCGCTGCTCCATCTGCATCAGTGCCTGACTCTTGTGCATAGTATCTTGATACACCGTTTGACAAACCTATAACTGTTGGAGTTGCATTAGTCACACTGTCTGTAAGATATTCTGTCGCCAAAGGATTTTGAAACACGCCTCTGTCTACCCAACTTGTTCTGTTCAATGTACCGACAGCCCATGATTGTTCCAAGTAATTATAAATAACACACTTATTAATTTGAGGATCAGAAACGTTATCTGGATTGGTCACATAGAACCAAATAATTTCTGCAAACTCTGTGTTGACACCCGCAAAGATTTGATCTGTTTGTGTCAAATCAATATTTTCAAAAACGAAATCATCTACTGTACAAGGTAATTTTTTAACAGTACCGTCAAATACAAAGAAAGCATTTTGACCCATCCAGTAAGACACGTCTCTCACAACCACTCCAGCGTGTTGGCCAAGTAGTCCACAGTTTCTACCTAATTGATTTAATCCAAATGTAAAAGGAGGACCAATGAACTGTAGTCCGTGAAGCGAGGTGTCTGTCCATACTAATATTTGACCACGTGCTTTATCTGCTCCTACAATTGTAGAACCGTCTTGTATTCGCAAAGAGCCAGCAGTATTAACTGCTCGTGGTTGATAGGTATTGATATCTTCTTGTGATGAGAATCTTAGTAGTAGTGGATCTTGTGATCCTATTGTGCCTACAGTTTTTTCTGTACCAAATAAAATTAAATGTCTATCAGGTGTTGAAACTAAAGAGAACTTGCTTGCAGTCGGAGCGTTTGTTACTACAGTGGCCTTACCTGTTAGACCGTCAGTTGTAGGTGACCATTGAAAGGTAGAACCATCCAAAACAGTGGCTATCATTAGCTCACCAAAATTATCAATAGACCAATCCCTGCCATCCAAGGTGACAGAAGAAGAGGATCTAGCAGTGTTCCATGCTTCGGTGTTCCAAGTAGATGTTCCCCAACCATAACCAAAAGTTGATTGTGGGGGAGCTATACCTAAATCAAAGACAGCGGTTGCAGTTCCTGTTGTAACTGTACCTGTTGTTTCATTAGCATCTTGTTGTATGACAAAAGAGTTTACATTAGTAATTGATTTAACTTCAAAACTTCTATCAAAATTAGCAGCTGTATAACTTGTTCCTGATAAACCTGTAGTGCCTGAAAAAGTAACTATGTCACCAGCGTTAGCTCCGTGTGATGTTATATTTACAGTTACGTTGGGCGTACCGTTGACCGTGGTAAAAATATTACTGACTGCTGAATTTGTTTGTCTTACAGGTGTTATGTCATAAAGTATATCGTTTGCGTAGATATATAATTTTTTATCAGTTCCTAACGCAGCTAATCTTGTGCCATCTAAAGCGACCCAATGATGAGCATCTCTGACAACACCAATTAAAGTGCTGGTAGTTGTCTTAGTCCAGCCACCTATTTTCTCAGGTAGTCCATATCTAAACCTTGTGTTATCACAATCAGTGAAACCGTTAGCGGCACCCAGATCACTTGTCTGTTTTTGTATTCCCGGTTTGAGTTGTATTTTTGTTAAGGTCATCTGCTACACTAAATATTGTTCCTACATGGCCTTTAAAGTGCATGTTGCCTTGGTGCACTAAGGGAGCTGCCACATCTGCCCATATTTTACCACCTATCTTAGACCATAATCTACTAAAATAATAGTCTTCACTTAGATATCGTTCATCTTTGTCCCAGTCAATCTTTCCTACACCA
>Ga0209336_10001936_pt1 | contig 9891 bp, 3 predicted proteins | sample LinPmetageLP32_FD_184042 | JGI IMG/M metagenome (GOLD analysis project Ga0209336, IMG submission 184042) | Marine viral communities from the Pacific Ocean - LP-32 (SPAdes) (version 2) | ecosystem: Environmental > Aquatic > Marine > Oceanic | place: Pacific Ocean | collected 2009-08-23 | reverse complement strand
GTTGCATCAGTATCTTCAATATCTATATTTTTACCTTCAAAGCCTCCAGTTTCTATTGATTGAGAAAAAGAAGCATCTTCTCCAGAAGGTAATATATTATTTACTATATCAGGGTGTTTTAGGTTTAATCTACCTATTATATGTGATAAGAGATTTGGATTTCTTGTTTCATCAAAAGTTAATAAAGAACCTAATACTCCATATGTAGGATCATTTAATAAAGCAATTTTTATATCTTCTCTATATTTTTTAAAATCAGGTCTGTTTCTGTATATATCTAAAATTTTATTTATTTTACTTGTTATAGCTACATTTTTATTAATCTTATCAGCTGCTTCTATACCTTCTTTGTCCCAAAGATCTTTAATTTTATTAGCCTGTGTGCCTTCAACTTTTTTACTATCTGCGGTTACAGCTACTTCATCTAAAGATATTCCTTCAGTTGTTAATTTAGATTTTTCTTCAAAAAACTTAGCTAAATCTTCATTTAATTTTGCATTTTCAAGTTCGAATTTAACTGACATACCAGATGCATCCATGCCAGCAAAACTTTTTATAATTTTATTGTTTTTTGTAATTTTAGTTAATAAATCAGATAAATAAGCAACGTCATCATTGCTTAAGTTCATGTCTTTAGATACATTTTCTAATTTAGATATATTTTTTTGTAAATTTGTAAAATTTAATTCAATTTGTGTTTGCTGCTCTTTAGTTATTTTATTATTAAATTTTAAACCATTTAAATATTTTGTTAATTGAATAGAGGAAAAACCAGCTTTTATAATTTCTACTCCTGCTGCAGTTTGCTGCTTAAACACATCGAGTATGTTAGGAAACATAGAGTTTTTAGCTATGTCTGTTGCTTTTCTAGCAGTAATATTTTCTTGAGTACCTTGTAGTAAAGAAGTTGTAGTACCTACAATACTTCCTGGGCTAAATGGTCCTAAAAACATTTCTTTAACTGTCTCTTCTTGCCCTTCTTTACTAAATGGATTTTTTTCTTCAGCTGCAATTCTTGCAATTTCACCAACTCCTTCTCCAGCAACACCAATACCACCTAATACTAATAATTTTTTTATAATACTTGCTCCTCTTCTTTTCAATGCTCCAGCGCCATAATAAGTAGCCCAAGAAACCAATAATACAGCTGCGTTTGCAACAGTTCCTCTGTTTTCAGACTTTCTAAGAAGATCTTTCATAAACTTTTCGTCACCTAAAAGATTTAACATGTCTTCTTCTGAAAGTTCTTCTATACTTATACCTTGCTTTGCTAATTCATCTTTTATAATACTATCAGCAGTTAAAGATCTTTCCATTATTTGAATTCCACCAGCTAAATAACCAGCTGCCATAGAACCAGCCACAGCATAAGGGTTTTTTGCTTGCGACCCAACTAGTAAACCAACTTGCATCATGTTTTCTGTTGCGTTTTCTCTTGCTGTTTCAGAAGTTGCAAAAACGCCCATGTTTAAAGCCGTCATTTGAATTGCCATAGAAAAAGCAGCTTCTGGGTTTTCTGACATTGCTCTAATTTCAGCCCAACCACCACCACCTAATTCTTTTTTTCGTGCTAAATAAGATTTCATAGCTTGTGAGGTAGAATTAAGTCTTAGTTGTTTAGCATTAATACGATAATACTCAGCTAAACCTTCTTTCTGAACTTCTTCATCTCCATACACCATATCAGCCATAGGCTCTACTAATTGACTTGTCAATACTCCTTCTCTAGCTGCTTTATAAAAATTAGACATCATATTTATAAAAGGATTATCTTTGTTCAATCCTCTAGCAGTAGCAGCAGCATCTATTGGCGTGTTGTCTTTTTCAAAGTGAAGAGCGGCTCTATCTAGTATTCTTTGAGTTTCAAAATATACATCATAATTAGTTGGCTCAAAAGGTTTACCTGTTGTGTTGGTATTATTGTATTTTATTGCTAAATTCTTAACAGCTAAATCACTTATTTTTTCAAACTCAAAATCTTCTAATTCAAGTATGTTGGTGCTTGATATATTTTTACCTATTTTTACAAAAACAGGATCATAAACAGCTTGATCTTCAGTTATAATAGTAGACGGATCGTCTATAGACATATTGTTTAAACCATTACCGGGTAGTTCAATTTCTTCTAAAGTTTTTCTACTTTGTTTTTTAGTTTCACCTACAGCTCTAGCATCCATCGTTAAAACATTAGCTGTTGTCTTAACTAATGTACCTATAGTTTCTGAAGAAGGAGTAAAATAGCTTTTTAATTTTTCCCAAAAAGTTGGGTCACTAGGTTCTGTTTCAAAGTTTTCAAGTTGATTATCTTGATAAGTAAGGTTTATATCCGCTTGTTCTCCAGTCGTTATATTATCTTCTATTTTAACAACTGGTTTATTATCTTTTTTAGTTTTAGGCGCTTTAAGTACAATTTCATCTAATTTTATTTCTTTACCCTCACTTAGTTCTATTCCTTGAGACAACTCTAATTCCTCAGCTTTTTTCTGCTCTACACAAGCATCATATTCCGGAGTACCTTGTTTATGTAATTCTTTACAATTTGCCATAAAATAATTTTAAACCATTTCTTCTTGAGCTTGTTCATCTACAGCTACAGCTTCTTCTTTTTCTTCTTGTGTAATTTCTGTTTCTTTTTGTCTAGCTTCTCCAAAGGGAAATATTTTACCTACTTCTTTTTCTAAAAACCATGTTTTATAATCTTCTTTAAATTTTTCTTGATCTTTAAATGTAAGTGCTAAAGACGGTGTTAAGAAATAATCTGTAACTGTCGAAAGTATATTGTTGTTAAAAGCAATAGCACCATCATTATCACCTAATATACCTGAAGCAATAGCTTTCATTTCTGTATTAAACTGTAAACTATTTCCTATAGCTTCTTTGTCTATTGTATAAAAATCTTGAACTATATTTCCTCTAACTGGTTTTGTTATTAATTCTAAATCACCATTTTTGTCAATTTTTCTATAAGATTCTGTTACACCACCTGTTAAAGCTTGTTGATCACCTAGTTTTTGAGTTTCAAATATTTCATTAGTTGTCTTTTTAAAATCTATATTTTGGGCTCGAACATCAGGTATGGTAACAAACATGTTTTGAGTTTCTGATAATTTATTGATTTTACTTAAAAACATTCTTTCAACAAAATCACCTTCGGTAGTGTATACTTCCCAAGCTAATTTATTTATATCATCATCGACAGCAACTATTCTTATTATACCTTTTAAAAAATCTCCTAAAATACTTATAGCTTTGTATCTACTGCTAGGTGTTCCCATTAAATCAATACCACCTTGATTTCCAGCCATTATAACGGCTGTTGACCATATCTCTGTATTAGACATTACATTTTCTAAAGCATTTTTAATAACCTCCACACTGTCTGTTATTTCTTTTACTTTTTGTCTATCGTAAGCAGGGCTTTTACTAGTTCCATTATCTAGCTTTAACTGAAGATCGGCATATTCATGTATAAAAGGTTCATACAAATAATCATAATTAACCTCAATATCAGCATCAAACTCATCTCCTAATTGATAAGATAACCTAGCTTGTTGTGTTGAGACTTCAAATTGATTCTGCAGATTTTGCGCTTTGTTTTTTATTAATTGTTCTTTTAAACTCATTTTTTTTTAATTTCTAATTACCTTTAAAAAGCGGAATCAGCTGCTTCACCTAAGCCACCAGCAATATCCCCAACGGCATTAGCTTTTTTTTCTGCAGCGCCTAATTCTCTACGTTCTGCTCTATCCCTTACTTCTCTAGTATAATTAATCTTATTATTTTGCCTACGTTCTGTTGCGTTAAATTTAAAAGCTTCACCTCGAGCTGTAGCATTTTGCTCTCTAGCTCCTTCACTAATGTTAGTATTCTGTATTCTTTTACCTTCTTCAACAGTAGCTCTTTCTAATTGTTGTTGGCCTTGAGCTTTAAGTTTAGCATTGGAAGCTTCTTGACTTTCTATACTAGCTGCAACACCTTTTTTACCTTGAAGAGCGGCTTGAGCTAAAGCAGTTGCTCCACCTGCACCACCACCTGTTGCTCTAATAGTATCCAAAGTGTTTGCTAAAGCAATATCAGTTTGTTCATTTTGCATCTCTGCAGCACCAGTGGCTACACCTAATGAGGCAAATGGATTTGATAATTTACCTGAAAGATCAGAAGCTAACGAACTTAAATCTTTTACATTAGCATAAGGATTTACAAGAGTTTGTCTTGAATTTTCTAATGAAGTAAGTTTTTTAGTAGCATCTTGCTTCGCTTGTCTAGCTGCTCTTTGAGCTCTTTTTGCAGCCGCGTTTTTAGCGATGCCGCCAATAAATTTACCTATACCGCTAAATAGTCCCATTGTTTATATTTTTCATGCTTATATTAATATGATGATTCTACAACTGTGGATGCCACAGAGAATAATTCTTTTTTAGTTGTTGGAAATGATGCGTTAGATAGTTTCATTTTCACTGTAGAAAAGAAACCTTTAATTCCAGTCATGGAAGCACCAAATACAATTTCTCCAGCTGTTGCAGTTGAATTGTTTATAAGATTAGCAAAGTATTTGTTATTTTTTCTTTTAAAATTATTAGAAAATAAAGCTCCTTCTAAGCCAACCAAACTGTCTTGTTGTTGATATATACCTATTGGTAAAGTTACGTCACCAGAGCTACCTGACATGCTTTCTAATTGCCAACCAGTTGCTCCTTCGTAGTTAATTGTTTCAAAAACCTTAACAACAGAAGGATTTGAATTTAAAATTATAGTAACATCTGAGTCATACGTCGCTCCATAGAACTGACCATAGTTTCCTAAATGCTGTTGAAACATTCTTCCTGTATTAAAAGTATAATACAAATTATTTAAACTAAATGCAAAACTTGGTTTAAAACTTGTAAAAGATGTCCACCCTGAAACGCTTTCGTCAAACGATACGGTTTTATAATCAGGTGAACCAGAAGATTTTTGTATTGATAATGTATAGTTTTTAGTGTGGTTATCCCAAGAACCCACTACTTTGTTAACACTAAGATCAGCTAATTCATCTCTAAAGAAATCATGCATACCATAACTAGATATTTCTACCATACCATCTCTTGATAGTCTTAACACAGCGCCTCTAGCTCTATCGGTAAAATATTTTCTATATCCATATACAGCAAAGCTATCAGGATCAGTGCTAATACCGTATTCACCCATATAAGATACTATTTGCCCTATAACAACATTGCTAGCTGTTAAAGTTGCAGAACCTTCTGCTGAGTATATAGCATCTTTATCTATTAAAGCTCTGCTAACTTTGTTTTCTTGAAATATAATTAAGTTTGTATCTTCAGAATATAATTTCTGTATTGACCCATTTGCTGGATCTGCACCTTTAGTAATGCTTGTACCAACAGAAAATTGATTAGTGTTGTTAACACCTGTTCTTGAATTAAATAAACCAGAATATATAAGAGTACTAATTCTGTGTTGTTGTACAGGATTTTCTTCAACTAAATAAGCTTTAACACCAAAATCTACAGATAAGTTATTGTAACCACCTCTTATTCTAGACTCTTCTTCATACCAATCAAAAGTAGCGTTTGAACTATAGCCAGATGGCACATCTGTATATGGGGCTGCTGGTTGAGGATTAGCATCTACAACCGTTTTCATTTTTTTTAACCAAAATGTGTTAAAGTATTTTACTTCAAGTACTGCTCCCATAATTTATTATCACTTATTTTTTATAATTATTACTAGCTTATAGTTGTAGTATTTACATTGTAAGGAAACGTCAAAGCTAAAGCATTGTCTTGATCCTGAGCATTAGCCAAATTACCACAATTATAAATATAAGAATTAGTTCCCCAGCTAGGAGGATTATATACTTTACCTGCGTTAATACCAGCGGCTGTAGTAAATCTAGCACTAAAAGAATACTTATAGTTTACACCTCCTGCATTATAAGGAGAAGATTGTTTCATTCTATAAGATAAATAATTTGTATGCGTTATTCCGTTTCCATCAGTAGCGTCTGTGGTAAAGCTAAAAGGATTTATTAAAGCACTTGTTTGGAAAAATTGATCTACATATTGTCCATAAGGTACTAATGAATAAGCATTAAGAGTTCCAAAACTACAATTATTTGAACTTGAAGAAGTTCCACTCATTCCATATTGATAAGTACATCCACCAGATGTGCTACATTGATTTGTACCATCATCTATCACACACTCAGAATAGTATAAATCACTTGAATTGCAATAAGCTATTAAAGCTTGATCTGCTGTTTGTGATATAGTTGTTGTCATGTCTTTAGCAACTATTAAATACTCACCAGGTTCGTTGTAAGCCATTACATATTGTAAATAATAACTATCTGTTTGAGAAAAAGTTTGTAACCTTACAGGTAAACCTGTACCTCTTTGAATACCATCAACACGTATCGTACTATTGTTTACATCAGGAACAACTGCCCAAGCTTGTGTATTGTTTGCTCTATGATAAACTCTCCAACTATCTATTGTTCCTTCTATTCCACTAGGTGGTTGAACACCACTTGTGTAATTTAACTGCATATTCATAGATAAAGCTACAGTGCCTTGTGTTAAGGCATTACCTAGTTTATGTATTGTGTAGCAATCTGTATATGTTGCACTTGTGAATTGTCCAGTGGTAGGATTTGTAGGTATACATCCAGATGGCCAACCAGTACCCTCTAAATACGTAGCTCTTGCTGTTCCAGTCGACGTATTATTTGATAGATACCAAACAGCAGTTATACTCCCACCAGCTGATTGGTAAGGTGCTATACTTGCTTGATTTGGAAACATAGTGGCTGCATTATTAACCCTGTCTTTACAAAACGAAGCAACACCGCTATTTAATCCTGTTGGTCCTATTCTAATCTGTTGTGCCCCGGTTATTGTTCTACCACCAACACCTTGTACGTTGCTAGACACAGCATCTTTAAGAGTGATAGTTAAAGAATATAAACCATTTGGTGTATTGTTTGGTGTTTGCGTTAATTGACCATTTGATGCATCTATTTGAAAACAATCTTGACCGTTAACTCCAGTAGGATTTCCAGCTGTTATAGTCCACTCTAGTTGACTAGTTTTATTTGCTGTATTATTTGTAGAGCTTGTACCGTTAAAAGCGGTTAGTTTAGGCGATAATGGTCTTAATATTGTTTGATCAACAGTTGCATTTATTAAAGCTAATGCAGGATCAAAAACAGGATCTTCATTTATTAAAGAAGCGGTAAATGTTAAAGTAGAGGTTATACCAGCGTCACTACTAGGCGCTATAACTTCTAGTTTTAAAGTAAATGTATAAAGATCTCTTACAGAAGAATTATTTTCATAAACAAAATAAGCATCAGGGCTAGCTGGATTACCTAAAGCATCATTACCTAGTGTTGATGCCATTGTTTTTATTTGATATTTAAATCTATCATTGCTAGCAGGATCTACATTTTGCGATAAAAAGAATTTAGAAGTTACATTTTGAGGTGGAGTTGACCCATCAAAAACTTCAAAAGATAATGGAGTAGTAGGATTGTTTAAATCAAAAGGAGTTCCTTCGTTAGTCAAAGGCCATACTGAGTTTGTTATAGCAGTACCTGGGTTAACACTTTCTTTAAAATCAGAAAAATCAAGAGCTAAAGAGCTAGGCCCATCAAACCCTGTTGCTATATCGGCATTCAAATCAGATAACATACCAACTGATGTTGTTTCCCAAAATATATCTAATAAAGATTCTACAGGCTCAGTTTCATATATAGCTAAAAACGGAACCATATTAGTGTTTACACTAGTTGTTGATGTAATACCTATAGCAGTTGTCGTTGCTAATCTAGCGATTAAAGGCTTGCTATCTATTTGATATATATTAGCTTGACCATCAGGACTTAAATTTAAAAAGTCCATATTAGAATCATTAGTGGTAGCTATACTAATCGCTGTGTCTGTACTTGTTGCAGGGTAATATTGTATATTGTTTAGAGAAGCATCAGCAAGAGTTCCTATAACGGTGTTTTGTACTCTAGCAAATAATTGAACTGAACTTCTAAACTGTTTTTGATCAGGTCCAACTTCTAGTAAGTCTCTAGGAACTTTATTTATATTATCATTTATTAAAACAATATTTGAAGTAGATCCTAAAGGATCTGTAGGGAAAGGTACAGCAGGAGGGCTTGTTAATGTTGTGCTTATTAAAGGATAACCTTTTAATACACCCGGAAGATATACATTATAATAATCTTGTTGAGTTTGTTTAACCACAACTTTATATGAATACCATCCATTTTGATTTAAAAAATAACTAAATTTTATATCCGACGTATTTTTAAAATTATTTAAGTAAGAACTATTAACTTGACCATTAGTTGTAACCGTATAAAGCCCACCAACAAGTGTTGGTACTATTGTAACTTTTACGTAATCAGTAAATTCACCTCTTAAATAATCGTTTAATATTGGAACAACATTGTTAGTGCCAGCTGTAGCACTTAATTTAAACGTGTAGACATTACCGTTTATAACAGCTTCATCACCAGCTAAATCAGAAATCATAAAGCCTTTTCCAGTTCCTGTAGTAATTGCATAAAGCCCAGGTTGACCAGTAGAAAAATTTGACTGGCTTAACTGACCATTTGAATTAGGTGATCCAGATGTAATTTCATTATTTACTGTTAATTGTAGTGTATCTCCAAACCAATTTCTTACGTTTAAATTATCACTAGCATCGTAATAAGGCGAGTATATAGTAGAACCTAATCCACCTGAGGAATCCGTTGCAGTTACCGGAGATAAAATAACAGAAGACTGTCTACCAAACTTGTCTGCTAAAATAAAACCTACTTGATAACTTCTGTTTTGTTTTAATGAATGATTAGGATATTCTATCCAGCTATCTGAAGTAAAAGTTGTTTTAGCTATAGATCTTGTTGTATAATCTATAGTGACTGGAGGAGTGTGTACATCGTGAATATTACCATATATGATTCTATTGCCTGAGGTTTCTTGTGCTAAAGCTCTGACAGGAACTTTATCATACACTCTAACTGTTTGAGCCTGTGTTAAAGTTTTATAAGGTTTTCTAGATTGATAATTATAAATGCATATATTGTTTGAAGAAGCTTGTTGTATAGAGGATAAAGGTAAAGTTTCTAAAACTTTTACAATTAATGCATCAGATTCTTTGTATAAAACATCCATAGCGGATATTTTATAATTAGTAAAAATATCAGTTGCTACATCAGGCAAAGGTATCAACAATTCTATATTGTTAACATTGTTTTCCATCCAAGCTAAAATAGTGCTTCTATATGCAGCATCTTCATCTCCTTCAATAAAATAACCTTTTTGCTTAGGTATATAAGCTATTTGAGTAAAAGGTGCCATTATAGAATATTCACCGTCATCAAACTTAAACCTATAACTAAATCTTACAAATTTATCTTCTAAAAAATTAGGATCTCCAGGCCAATTAGCGTCTCCGCTTTTGTCAGTCATGGTAGATGTCAAAAAGATAAAATTATCGTTATCAGCTGGATTGTTAGCTGGTGACGCTGGAGCACTGCTTAAAGTTATTATAGCGCCGTTAACATTAGCTACTGTAATAAATTCTCCACCTGTTATTTTTTGTGTCCCAGCTTTGTTAGCACTAACAACTGACATACCTACAGTAATTTTAGGATTAGCCACATCCAATGTAAATACAGTTGCTGTTGGAGTAGGCGTAGCAGACACTATGCCAGTTTCTTTTTTAACTAAACTTATAGGTTCGTAAGGATTATATTTAGCTACGGATATTTGTATTTCATTATCATAATAACCAGCTGGTTTATCTATAGATATTTTTCTTGGTTGGTTTCTATTATCAGTAAAAAATAATAATTCTTCTATTAATGTT
>Ga0209336_10001935_pt1 | contig 9892 bp, 12 predicted proteins | sample LinPmetageLP32_FD_184042 | JGI IMG/M metagenome (GOLD analysis project Ga0209336, IMG submission 184042) | Marine viral communities from the Pacific Ocean - LP-32 (SPAdes) (version 2) | ecosystem: Environmental > Aquatic > Marine > Oceanic | place: Pacific Ocean | collected 2009-08-23 | reverse complement strand
GATTTATAATGCTCAAAATCAGGTGCTCTCATAAATAAATTTAACTTATTCTTATCTTTAATTATGGCACTGGCTTCTTTTCTAATAGCCTGATTTTGTCGTTGTGCTTCTAAAAAGTTGTTAGCTGTAGAACCATTTTCATTTTTATATTTACCTAGTTTTTTATCAAAACTATATTTTCTACTTTTGATATTTCTTAATTCAACCTCATCTAATTCTTTTTTTTCATCATCACTTTGAGTGGCTCTCATAAGCTCCCAGGTATTTAAATTTTTTTCCATAACTATTTTTGTTTCCCGAGTTTTAAAGCTTTTTCTAAATCTCTTTTTAAATCTTCTAAAGTATCATGCTCCAACCAATCTATAGGACCAGAGCCACCTTCTAGGGCTCCAATTAGCATTTCAATTTGTGCAATGTCATCATCATTTACAGAACCTCCAGAACCTAATTTTTTTCTTACTTCGAAAACAATCTTCTTCATGTTTGGTAAAGATTCACTCTTATAAGAATAGTTATCTATTTTATCTATTTGATTACGATTTCTTCCTAACCCACCACCAGCAAAGTTTTTTCTTTTTAAATTATCTCTATAAGATTTTAACATGTTTGAGGTATCTTTTAGTAATTTGGTAATTACCTCTGGATCAATAGGTAGGTCTTCTTTTTTCTTTTTATTATCTTTAGGCATAGTTAGTGTGTTCCTTTTTTATAATTGTTTAAGTTCACTATGTCTTTCTGTCCGTCAGTAATCTTATCTTTAAGGTTTTCAGTAAGTAGAATTTTTTCATCTACTTTAAATTCTCTAATTAATTGTTTAGCTCTGGCGTACTCTAATATTTTAAAACCAACATTTAAAAGGTGGTCCATGTCATTTTCTTTTTGAGCCTCATATAATTCATTAGAAAATAATTCTCCGTCATGTTCACTAACCCCACTTTCGAAAACAATTTCCAAAGCCTTGGCAACATTTAAATATTTTTCTTTTAAATCTATTTTACTTTTTTGGTTCATATTAAAACCCTCCTTCGGTTGGTCCTGGGAGTGATGAGATAATAGGTTCCACCTTGTCAAAACCAGTGGCACCTCCGAGTGACCCCTGGACTAACTTTTTGATCTGTACACCTTTTAATCTTAAAGTTGCCCCTATACCTGTAGAAGCCACATTGTAACCAATAGGTTCGTAGTTGACCCTCAAGATTGACCCTGACCAAACATTGGTACCTTCGGGTAAATCATCTAGGTTATGATCGACAACTCTAGGTGATTGTGTGAAAGTTTTATTAGTTGTCTTATTGACCCCACTAGCTCTTAATTTGAAATTAAATTTTACGTTTCCATCTTCCATAATTTCATATGGTAACGGAGCTCTTTTAATTTCCTTGCCAGGATTTTTCTGGTTTTCCTTTTCAATCTCTTTATCAATCACATTGTTGATTGCGTCGATATCAGGTTGAGCCTCCTCTTTAGACACTATTAATTTTACCTGGAATAGCCCTTCACTTTTGTACATATAATCTGGTTCCAGTAAGTAAGGGTATTGTGCTTCTCCAAACGCAGTTGTTTTTATATTGCTCATATTATTTTTTTCCTTTTATGTAGGTTTAAGTTGTGAACAGCTGATTGTGCTTCTTCGTAATCAGCTTTTTCATGTGTGTATTGAATTGGTTTCTCAACTTTATTAGCGAGTAACCAATTAAGAAAAATCTGTGGGTTCCAACAAGCACCTTTGTAACCTGAAATCGGTAGGTGTCCCATTTGTGACAATGAGTTCCCCTCTGACAACCAGGCACCTTTATAGCGTTCCAAAGTTCCATGAGATAAAGAAAATATCTCAAGAAATTCCTCGTGCTTATAAAATGGTTTATTAAAATTGTATTCCATAACTTTTCCTATGGAATAATATAGTTATCCTTTGAGATTATGTCAAGGGATGAATATTATTTATTATTTATCCCAAAGAATACGATCCAAAGTGCTCTGTGGAACATATTTACTAGTATGGTTGTAGTAATAATAACCTTCTTTAAAGTATTTCTTCTGTGGTTTTTCTGCGATTAACTTATTGAGCAATATAATCTCTTTTTCTTCATCAAAGGGTTTGTCGCCGAAATAAGCTACAAAATATTGTCTAAATTTAATTGAACGGACCACATGTCTAACAGTGTCTATTTTTGGTTTTAAATATCTCCCTTTATCTTCATCTATTCTTGCCCATATAAATAATGTGAACCTAATCATCTTCCAATTAAACCTTACATTTGGTGTGGTTTTGCTTCTGATTAATTTAAAAACATCCTCTGGTGTAATCCCCGTTTCCTCCATGTAATCACGGAGTTGCATCCACTTATTTACTTTTCTAGTTTTAGGAGGTCCTTCTATGAGAGACCTAAAAATAGGATCCATTTCATTTTGAATATCTTTCTTTTTCATTCTATCCTTTTACAATTACTCAAAGGATAAAGACAATCTTTTTTTGGTGTCCCTTCAAATATCTTTCTAGTGTTAACCCAGTAAAGGCTGAAGGGACATATTATCTTATTTTCTTTTTAAACTGATAAACTTCTGCGACCTGGTTCGTCATGTGTTTAACATTGCTTCTATTGGCTTTATTGTAATGACGGCCTAATACTTGTTCTGTTTTGTGGTGGGTTACAAATTTTGCTATATGTTCTCCACCTAGAATTTTAGTGGCATTAGAAATATACGATTTCCTTAATGACTTCACGGCACCTTGCGTTAGGCCTACCAGTTTTTTAGCTTCTTTCATTGCGTCATCTAAAGTCCGTGGAGACAACCAAACTTCCTGTGTAGTTGCATAGTCAGGATAATTAACTTTATCCATTATTTTTTCTTTATTAATTCTAGAGCTAGGAAAAACAAAAGGGACATAGGAATATTTATAGAAACCTTTTCTTTTTAACTGTCTTTTAACTCTATCTAAAACTCTTCTAACAGGTTCTGAAATATCAAATATCTCATCTTCCTGGCCCACCTTGGCTCTACCTTTTAGAATACTTCTAGGTGCTAGAATAATAGGATTGCCCTTTTCATCTTTAGTTATATGTGACCATTGTAATTTACAGACAGTTTCGTGTCTCATTCCTGTTGCAGTACACATCATAAGGGCTTCGCTTTGGAAGGGTCTTTTTCTAGCTATCTTAACAAAAGCTTTATCTAGCAATTGTAATTCTTCGATATCAAAAACAAAATGGTTATGAATACTTCCACTAGATTTCTTTGTGTTCTCATCTCTTTTCATTTGGATACCTCTAGTAGGATCAACACCAGGTTTAACGCCGAGATAACCATGATATCTAGCGAAACTCCAAAGACTAGTTAAAGAATCTCTAATATTATTTTTTTGTCCATAGGACCTGTTGTACTCATTAAGATAATTCAGGATATCCCCCTGAACCACCTCGGAGATAAACATAGATCCCATTCTATGGTCAAACACAGAGATTTCTTTGGTTGTCGTTTGGCCAACCCTAGGTGGATAGGTTTCCCAGAGTTCACTCCAGGCCTGAACAGAGGATCGTTCTTTAAATAAAATTTCGCCCCACCCTTTGTTATTTTCTACAAAGGTTACGTTCTTTACTCTTTTATTATATCCAAACAAAAACCTACTAAAGCTCCTGGCAGTCACAGGTGATAAAGTTCCTGTTACTGTCTGTCTGGGGTAATGTGCTTCTGCGTATTTTTTAATAACATCATTTACAGTAACCTCGTTTTTTTCAGGCTCTAGGAATAACTTTGGGTCTTTTATCCACTGGCCCTTTTTTTTACAGTTTTTATTTATTCGAGAAACTATTTCAACAACTTCTGTGCACCCAAAATCGTTACCAAATATGCCCAAGTCCAATCTGCAAGACTTCTCATAAATTTTGTAACCAAATTGGAAAATTTTAAGGTTGGTGGTTGGATTGTATCTAATCTTAACTGATTTAAGTATAGGTAATAAATTCTCTGTTTTAAATCTTACAGTTATTCTTTCTTTACCTTTAATCTTTAGGCTATCAATTGCCTTATCCGTAAAAAATAATCTGTGCGTCTTTTGTGCGTCTTTTGAGTTTTTTTGCATTAATATCTCCTACAACCAAAATAGTCATGATCCTTAAATTAGCTAGGTGGGTTGTTGGGTTTTGGACTTCAGGGGACTTCAGGGGACAAAGAAAAAAGGCTACTTGAAATGTTTTAAGTCCTTTGTGTCTACCATTCCACCACGAGGGCCATTGTTACTCAACAATCTACTATCGTTGTTATACTTAAATAATTTAAGATCACAAAGTTATTTTTTGAAGTCCAGAGAGATCCAGAGAATAATCTGTGCGTCTTTTGTGCGTCTTTTGGAAATTTGTTGGGCTGTTGAAGATAGGATTTTAGGAAAACTTATGGATCAACAGCCCTAGTAACTCTTTAGACAAGAATTATTATTAATGCACTTATCAATATAATTATTATTCTGTTTAGTTACAACTATCGTGTGTCCTTTAAAAATCCTTTAATAGTATGGACCCCAAGTATCTTTTTTCTTTTTAGTTTCATAATCGTCATACTCATCTTTTTTCTTCGGTTCTAATTCAGTCCATTTAGTGGAGTGCTTAACATACACTGTTTGTGGTCCTGTAATCATGCCTCCGTAATGTTTTGGGATAGACATTGAGATATCTCTTTGTACCTTTTGTCTTTGTTGTTGTTGCCACTTGTCAAACCCAGAGACGTACTCTTCGGCAACTATGGGATCTACTTTCTTTTGTAATGAGATTAGCTTCTTGATTTCATTATGTTGTCTAAATGCTTCATTAGGATAGTGGGCCTTCTCATGGTTTCCCCTATTGATCTTCCTCTTGGTGGGTACAGGTGTACCCAGGTTCGAACCATGGTTTTCACGCAGTCCCTCAACAGGTCTAAAAAAGTATTGCCCATTGCGTACCACATATTGGTCCCTATAGTTTCCTCTTCGCATAGCCTGTTTGACTGATCCTATTGATTTACCAATAGATTTCGCAAAGGCTCCTCTGGTTAATGTGTAGTCACTGTCATTCATTTAAAGTAATCCAAATAATTGTACTCTAAATAAATGTACCCACTGGTCATCACGCAGGCAACCAATAAGTATCCTTTAAACTTAACCTCCCACCTCCCATCCCACCCACCTATAATTATAAGGTTTACTAAAGAGAGGGGTCCCAAAAGATTTTAATTATTCCAAGTTTACAAAAGGGGGTGGACACCTGGGAGGAGAAAAGGTTCCTCATATAGGTCTATATATACTAACCTTTAGACATAAGGTTCTGGAAAATACTTAATTGGTTTTAAAAGCGAAGGTCAAAAAAATTATGAAAAAATTATTTCAAATGAGTTTTATTATTTATTAGACTTTTTTATATTGTCTACTGCCCACATAGGTTGGAGGTTTGTGTAATGGCATATTTTTGCACGTAGTTCAGGAGTAGTAGCTTTATCTAATGGAATTATATGGTCGATGTGCCAGCCATGAGTACCATGATTTTCATGAGTCATACCAGGTTTAAATTGTTTCTCTAAATATTTTTTTAGAAACTCTGGAGTACAGCCAACTATTTTGAACGTGCTATTTGTTTTTTTGATATTATTAGATTTGTAAAATGCACGAAGACGAGCACTCATACTTACCCTATATTTAAAGGCAGTATCTTCTTTGTATCTTTTTTTTACTTGCTCATACGATTTTTGTTTTTGCTCATCTGATAACTCGTAATTTTTTTGGTATTCTTTTCCTATGGCAGATTCTCTCCATTTTTTTTTTGAAATTTTAACTTTATCTTTATTTTTTAATACATACTTTTTTTGACTTTTTTTTATTATCTCTTTAGCTCGGTCTGTTTGTTTATATTTATTAACTGTTTCTGCACGCTTATCTGATTGATAATATTTTTTGTTTGTAGCTTTGCCTCTGTCCGATTGTTTGTATCGTTTAGTTGAAGCTTTGTAGTTATCCGATTGACGATAACATTTTCTAGAACAATATTTTTGATTATGAGCCTTTTTTAACGGAACAAACTCTTTGTTACACTGCGGACAGATCATAATTATTTATTAGACTTTCTTATATTCTCTTCCATCCACATAGGTTGAAGATTGGTGTAATGCATTAGTTTCTCAACATCTTCTGGAGTTCTAGCTTTGTCTAATGGTTTGATGTGATCTACATGCCAACCCCTTATTGTATTGTTCTTCCAAGTCATTGGTTCTTTGTTTTTTGGGTGAGGATAAAACTTTTTTTCTAAATATTCTTTTAGAAATTCTGGCGTACATCCAACCAATTTGAACGTAGTATTTGTTTTTTTCATATTTTTAGACTTTAGAAAATGGTTTAAACGTATTCTCACATTAACTTTAAGCTTAAATATTGGATCTGATTTTTTTCGTTCCCTCGCATACTTTTTTAGAACCTCTTTTCCATGGTCTGACTGTTGATATTTTTTTTTAACTTTATTGATTTCTTCTTTATTATTTTGGTAATATTCTTTTCGCACTTCTTTGATTTTTTCTTTATTATTTTTTAGGTATTTTTTTCTGGTTTCTTTACCTTTACCTGTAGATAAGTAGTTGCGTTGACCTCTTATGATTGCCTCTTTACCTTTACCTGATTGTAGGTATTTTTTTCTAATTTTTTTGTATGTATCTAATTGTCGGTATTTTTTCCAAAATTCTTTACGACCAACTGCACTGCATTCTTTAGAGCAAAATCTTTGCTTACAATTATTTCGATACGGAACAAACTCTTTGTTACAAATCGGACAGATCATATTTAACTCTTAATTAAATCGAAAAAATCATTGAGGTCAAGGACTACCAAAGGTTCTCTGGTGTTCATCTTGCAGACCACTACAGGAGTTAATTTAGTATGCTTTGAAGCCTGTTTATACCAGTCGTAAATAGTCTTCATCTTTTGTTGGTTCTTCACTTCAAACTGACAACCTACTAATTTTTTGGCAACCTTACTTAATATAATGTCGGGTCCGTTCTGACCTGTGGAAGCTGTTTGGACATCTTTCTTTTTTAAGTGTGGAAAGCATTTTAAAATTTTATCTCTAACTAGATTTTGGAGCAAAGCGCTTTTGCGTTTCTTTGAGGCTATCTTCATATTAAAAATCACTCTGTTCTGGTATTTTTTCTGACCAGTGTCTAAATTCATTTTCCTCTTTATATTTAAATTTATCATTGTCATATTGGTCCCCTAACTTCACATCTCCTAGGTCAGTAACTTTAACTGACGGCCAATCTTTAGTTTCTGATAAAATTTCTAAATCCTCAAGCAACCATAACCTGGGTCTTTGCCCTCCTCTAGTTTGAGCTTTTTTGGTTCTCTCTCCGTTAGGCCAAAGAATTGAATTTTGTCTAACCCATTGTTGCACCATAAAGTTATTAAAAAATACTTTATGGAATTTCTTATCGTATTTTAAAGCAGTCTCCAGGTTATCCAAATTGACAAAACCTCTGTAATTCCAACTAGAAGGTAACCCTGGACTGTATGCATCTGAAAATACTTTTCTACAAAAAGGGAATGTTCTTTCTTCAAAAGCATTATCCATAATTCGATAAAAATCATCTGTACTATATTGGACTAACTCATTTCTGGCTTCTGTAATGGGAGCATTACCTTCAAAAATACCAACATCAGGAATAGGATAATTTTCCATAGCATTAATGAAGATACCTGGATTTCTTTTTAAGTTTTTAAAAAATGGTAAATAATCTTTTAATTTTTTTGCAATTTCATCTTTGCTCCATTTACATTTTATTACAAACAACCTTCTATCTTCCTTGTCCAGGTGAACAGGTTTATGATCATTGGTAAATAAATAACCATTCATATAAACTGGAATAATTATTTCTTTTTTAAATTTAGGATTAACCACAGCAGTTTGATTTGTTACATAAGGTTTAAGTTTATTGGTTAAAACTTTTCCCTCTATCCTTTGTCCTGAAAGCATTAACTCATTAATGACAATAAGTTGTTTTCCTTCTATCAAAGTGGAGTGGTCATTGGTTAATTTATCAAAGGTACAATTCAAAACACAATTTGAATGTCCCAGAGCACTACTTAAAATTTCTGAAAATAAATCTTTTCCCAAGCCTGGAGCAGAGCTAATCAAGGTCCACCAACTAGCTTTCATACCTGGGTATTGAAAGAACAATGCAGAGTATTGAAAAAAAATATCAGCAATGAAATCATCATCAATGGCCCATTTCCAATATTCAAAAAATGGAGAGCAGTCTCCTTCGATAGCAATGAAATGACTTGGTCGATATAAATTGTAATATCTTCCTTTGTCTTTCCCGGGAATGTCATTTGGACCAATATTAATTACTCCAGGGGGGTATTTTGGATGGATAACTGTTTGGTGTACTTTGATTAAATTAGGGTTACACAACAGGTCTTTGACAATGGGTTTACCTTTGTTTTGGTGGTACCAGTCATCATTTAGACCCTCTTTGTCTACCCAGGTATTACTACTTAACTCATAGAATTCTTTATGGTGTCTTACATAGATATAGTTGTCGGACATTTCATTAACTACTTCGGAAACATATCGGGTGTTTAGGTTGGGAGCAGTGCCAACCATTTCTTTAATCCAAGTAGGCAAACCTTTTGTGTAACTCTCCAGGTTCCACTTTGGGTCATTTGCAGTTTTCTCAATGTGTACTAGGTAGTTGTCAAAATCTTCAACACCTTCTTTAAAATTCTCATTAAGTAATTTTAAATCTATGGGGTTACTTGGATTAACCTTATTGTGAACTCTAGCGGTCCATAACGCTTTATGTCGACCCACGGACAAGCCAACACTAGCAACAACCAAAGGGTTAGTCTTATGTTGAGCTCTAAATTCAAATTGTTCTAAAGTTAACGGGTTTCCTTCTGGAGTGTAGCAATAAGTTTCTGTTGAATGGTATGGTAAATAAATCCAACGACCAGGCTTCTCCTCTTTAAAATTCCAACCACTTGGAACAGTAGAGCCTTCATCACATTTATATCCAATGCTATCTAACGCTTTTTCTAACTCCTCCCCTTCTTGTTTAAGTTGCTCGGGATTGTGCCAATCATCATAAAATTTTACTACTCTAAATCTCCCAGAGATTGTTCTAAAAACAAAATACTCATAACCAAGTTTTGCAAAAACATCTTTACAAAATTTATTTGCTTTAACATCCAGGTCTACATCCACAGCAAACCACTTCGCTTTTTGTTGAGATAAATCGACAGCAGACTTTCCTTGCATGTCTCCGCTTAAATGTTGAGACCAATTTAATGGTTGAGGTTCTTCCCAAGCTATTTTTGTTTTTTTGTCTTCTTTTAATCCTTTGTATCGACCTCTATGGGTCTCACATCCAGAAAATAGTTTTTGTATAGTTAAAGTATTATGCCTTGCAGAATCCGTTTGTAACATTGATAGTTTCTTTTTTGTTTTGTCTTTCGAAACTATCGTCAATTAGTTTTTCTACAGTCTTTGCATTAGATAATATATGTCCTTGCTCAAGAGTTTCAGAAAGATGTTTAACTTTGTCCATTGTTTGGTTTCTTAATGAAATGCTTTTATAATTATACTTACATGTCATTTGCTACCTCCCATTGGTGCACATTTAGTTTTGCTTTTCTTCTTTCTGTTACTCGGTAATTTTTTGTTCATAATTATTTTATTTTTCCTAATAATTGAGCAATCCCACTGTCTAAATCAGGGTCCCTCTGTGGTTTCAAAAAATCTGGTAGAGGTCTCTCATAGTTATTCCTGTTGTTAGTCTCATTGTTCTCAATAGGGGTAGAATTTATAGGTTTAACAACAGGTTCAACAACAGGAGTAACAGTGGATTTCACCTCCAAGTTCTCTCCCGCTATTACATTATTTAA
>Ga0209336_10001934_pt1 | contig 9894 bp, 13 predicted proteins | sample LinPmetageLP32_FD_184042 | JGI IMG/M metagenome (GOLD analysis project Ga0209336, IMG submission 184042) | Marine viral communities from the Pacific Ocean - LP-32 (SPAdes) (version 2) | ecosystem: Environmental > Aquatic > Marine > Oceanic | place: Pacific Ocean | collected 2009-08-23 | reverse complement strand
TGACGAGCCAATTCCACAGGCGTAATACTCGCCACCAGCGTTTGTGTTCCACCGTCCTGCTGATTTTGAGTCTATCGCCAGCTTCACGGTGGGGAATATCGACAGGTACTCGTCCGTTGCGATCAAGTTTCGCACCTTTCGGCCAAAATCTACCGCTAGGTCGGTGGTGTGGGACACCATCATCACTTTTTTGTTCGGATTTCGCCCTAAAAACCACGCGGGGTACATAATCGAAACTAGGTTCGACTTTCCGTGCCGTGGTGGGATGTTTACGCATATCCGGTCTTCGTCTCCGCGCTCAATAGCCATGAGCATGTCGGCTAATATCCTGTGATGCTTGCCAACTATAAAGTCTGGCTGCATCCGCCTACAAAATTCTATGAGATCGTTGTAAGCAGCCGTGTTCTGCCTACGTGTAGATAGTTCATCTACTATGCGATTGATTTCGACAACCTCATCAGCGGAGAAATTGTCAAGATTGTCCAGCATCTGCTGCACTTCGTCTTCGGTAAAGTCGGGAGCGGCCTCAATCATCTAGGCCCAACTCTTCACGCACGTCCACGTCGCCGTCAATGTACTCAACGTCTTCAATATCGTGGTCAGGGTTTACCAATTTTTCTAGCTTGGAGCGTAGTTTATCACGTAAATCATCAGAAGATTGGTGCGTTACAGTTACTTCTGACTTTTCTGCGAACAACCCTACGTCTGAGATCTTACCTAGAAGCTCTAATGCGCGTATGCGTATACGTGGGTCAGCGTTCTCTGACTCCAACAGCAGCTTGTTTGTTACTAGGTGACGGATTTGGACAGCGCTATCGACCACGGACTGCCCGAACTCTTGCAGTATATGGTTCGTAAGTACGAGTGAGGCGGGGGTCAGCTTCGCTATGTTCTTAGCAGAGGCCTTCTTGGACGTTCTTTCTGGGTCATCCGCGTATGCAACGGCCAGTCTTGCCGCCACATCTTCGTCCTCGGCGCTTGGCTCTAAGTCCAGACCATGCTCGGCAAGCTCTAGTGCCGTATTACATGCGGCTTGTGCGCGTTCCTTCAGATCCACATTAGGTATGTCATCAGAAAAAGAAACGCCGATTTCAGGCTCTACAAATAAAGTCATAGATTGTGTGCAGACTAAGAGTCGTTGGCGCGAATATACACCAAATACCACAGTACACAAAAAATTTTACGGTATAGGGACTTAAATTTTTAGGGTGGGGGGTGTTCTGTGTGTAGGGGTATTAGGGAACGGCCTCAAAAAAGTGCTCCATTTTCGTAGGAATACGATTTATTTGAGTAAATTAGTAATACATAGCCTAACAGTAAACATAAGTGGCGAGCGCGGCCATAGGGGGAGGGTGGTATAGGATACAACCAAAAACCACCAGATACTTGACCAAAACACGTTACACGCTATAATGGTAGCCAAGCCAAGCCAATACCGGCGCGGCTTAATCTACATCTCACTGAGATGTACTTTTTAATTAACGAAAGGAAAAGACGTTATGTCTAAATTTGCAAACATCGCTACCCGCGTCACTTCGTACGTGCAAGGTATGGACTCCGCTCTAGGTAGCATCAAATGGTTATCGGGTTACCGCGAGAATGAGCGTACCGGCGAATGGGTATTACCTAAGAACGCGACGCCGCGACTGAGGGCGATGGATTGTGTTGGCCCTGCCAAAGGCGATAAACCTAAGGCGCTATATTTGGCGGTGCGTAAAAGCGTGGCCGAAGCCAAGTCTACCCACGCCAAATACGACGGTTTTACAATGGTGCAGATAATCGACGAGGTGGATGCAGCCGCGTACAAACTAAAACTGTGCGATGGCAACACCGGCAAGAAACGCACGCCCGCACAGGTTAAACGTGTCACGGCATTCTCTAACGCCAAGATTGCGGCGGGTAGGGATCTGGGCAAATACATGGGTAACCTACGACGTGATCTGAATACCGCCCAAGGTACTCATCCCGTCAAAGTCGAGAAGCAAAAAACGGCTAGCGGCACAGACAGCTCGACCGGCAATGTCGCCGACCACGAGACGGAGTCGGGTACAGCGCCAGAGGCCAAAGGATCGGCAGTCCCCCACGCGATACAGCATCCCACGCTGATCGAACTGGTGAACAGGCTGGCACAGCTCAGTGAGGTTCAGCAAAAAACATTGGCTGACCATGTGGTTGTCAAAGGAATGCTAAAAGCACTAACGGCAATTAAGTAACTCAACCGGCCTCGTTCGCGGGGCCATTCTTTCCCACCTAACAGGTAACATGTTATGCACTCGACTTTACTCTTAACCATCTATCTATTCGCTGGCATGGTCTTAATCGGCGCTGGCCTTTTACTGACCGGCTTCTACTACTTCAACCCCCACGTCGAACTGCCATCGGTATTCGCTTGGGTGTCCCCGCTTATGATCCCTATCGGATTCGGCATAATTGTAGTAGGCGACAGGGAGGCCCGATAATGACCGACGCACAAATCAAAGCTTTAACCAATAACGCCATGCAGCAGCTCGACCGATTGGAAAACGAGCGCGATAGTCTCAAACGCATGATCGGAGCCTACGCTAGACAAAACAAAAAGCTAAGAGCAGAGAACGCCAATCTGCAAAAATTGCTAGACGTGGAACGCAAGGTGACTCACAACCTGACCGACCCTGACCGCTACATCTAAACATTACCCCGCTTCGGCGGGGTTTTTTTGGCTTCAATTTTTGAAGCCAGTGCCTTGAAACCAGTTCCACCGTAGCGTTGCGTCTTGCGTAGCGTTGCGCCACCACATAACGTAAGACCAGTTCCCCCGTAGCGTTGCGCCACGCGACGGCATAGACTACATCTCAGTGAGATGTAATAACACGTTACACCATCAGACGAATGTTCGTTTTTTGCAAAGGGTAATATTCGCAATGTTACCGCAATATTCCTGCTTTCTTCGTTTTTTTAAGGCCAAAAAGTAACAATTAAAACGTGGTATCTCGTGGTATCTGGCGTTCCCCCGCAATACTGCATACCCAGATAAAGACTATATTTATATAATTTTACTTTTCTATAAATATATATATATACGGGTAGATTCTAGCCCCCTCTTTACCTAATGTTCGCTTTCTCCCCCACACAAGCTCCCCCCTATTCAAATTCCCCAAAAAGCGAAGAAACGAAGTTTACTTATTTATCAAACACATACAGACCTACACTAACGAAGATTACGGAAGATTATCGTAGAAACCACCAAACACCACCAGATACCACCCCTTGACATAACATGTTATATGTGAGATAATATGCCTTGTCGGTGGGGAGACTCCTTACCGACGACCCCAAAAAACTACATCTCATTGAGATGCACATAACAAGACAGGAGGTTCCAATGGAACAAGCAAACAACATTCAGCAGCTAGCAGCAGCGCCAGCCATCAGCAACATACCCAGCATCAGTTCATCTGCCATGCTGGTCGAGTTCGGGTTCTCTATCTGGGGCACAAAAAAGCAGGACAAAACAGCTACCAAGGCAATCGCCAGCAGTACAGGTGCTGATGCTGAGTCCGTCGAAGGTCGTAAGGACATAATGCGTTCTGACAAACTCACTGCGATACGCAAGTTCGCAGCCAACACACGCAACCAAATACATTACAGGCTCACACTACCGTGGTCTGACATGGGGCTGCGCTTACTACCTACCGCTGGGCTGTTCGACTATCAGCAAGCGATGTCCGAGGCCGAGCAAGAATACTGGAAGCTCGTGGAGGATTTCTTGAGCGACTACGATTTCGATGTGTCGCAGCGACAGGCCGAGGCCGAGAATCTTGGCACCCTGTTCAACAGCAGAGACTACCCACCCACTGACGTGTTACGTGAGAAGTTCGGCTGGCGTTGCATCATGTCGCACATACCTGAGGTCGGTGACTTCCGCTTGGATCTACAGACCGAGGCAGTGGATGCGATCAAGCAGCAGTACGAAGACTTCTACACCAGCAGCATTGATGCAGCGATGGGCGAGCTATGGCGTAAGGTACGCGACAACCTAGAGACCATCACGCGGCAGCTTTCGCCCAAGGATGAGGTCGATGACAACGGCGACCAGAAGTACAACAAGCTATACCAGAGTGTGTTCGACACATCGCTGGAGTTGATCGGCATGATGCGCGACTGCAACCTGACGGGTGATACGCAGATGGCGGCTGTTACCAGTCAGCTAGAAGATGCGCTGTACGGTGTCAGCACCGACATGCTCAAGCACAACGAGACTGCGCGACTCGACAAGCACCGCGAGGTGCAGAAGATCTTGGACAACCTACCTTCCCTCGGTATGTAGGGTGTCTGGGTACTTTGACATAACACGTAGTGTCCTGTATAATGGTCATGTGATACGGGATACTACTAACTACAACCAACTGACCAAAACTACATCTCATTGAGATGCAAACAACATAACAAAACAGGAGCAAGCCATGAGCTATGCACAAAACATGTACGCTTTGAACAACGACCAAGCTGTCGCCCTTATCTTGGGTATCGGTGCCCACCGCACTGTCCTCGCTCAAGGGCCGATGGGTTCTGGTAAATCATCAATGCTGGCGGCAATCGCAGCAGCTAACCCGAATCACATACCGTGCTACTTTGATGGTACGACCAAGGACTTGGGTGACATCACCATACCTAACATTGCCAAGATGGACGATGGCTCAGGTTACGTGACATACCTGACCAACGAGGAGCTTGGCGTTCACAACCACAAGCCCATCGTTCTAATGATTGATGAGCTAGGCAAGGCCAATCCCGCTGTCAAGAATGCGCTGATGCGACTGATGCTGGAGCGCAAGATCGGCAGCTACACGTTGCACAAAGATTCTATCGTGTTCGCTACGACTAACCTTGGGGCCGAGGGTGTGGGTGACTTGTTACTAGCACACCAGTTAAACCGCCTGACAGTCGTCGAGACCAAGAAACCCGATGCAGTCGAGTGGGTCGAGTGGGGTATCAGCAACGGTATCGACCACACCATACTCGGCTGGGTCAAGGACACACCGCAGGTCATGCAGGACTTCCGCGACGTGAAGAACCCAGATGACAACCAGTACATCTTTCACCCACAGGCGGTAGGTCGGACTGCGTTTTGTACACCACGTTCACTGCACGCAGCGAGCGACATCCTGAAGAATCGTAGTGGTCTTGACGATGACACGTTAACAGCAGCACTCATGGGGACTATCGGTGCCCGCGCCGCTATGGACTTCATGGCATTCCTCAAGCTGGCTGACCAGCTACCGTCACTGGAGTCAATCAAGACTGACCCCGACACCGCTACGGTGCCAACGTCCGCGTCGGCTACTTGCATGGTGGTGTTCCGTGCTCTGTCTGTGATTGAGCGTGACTGGATGGATGCGTGGATGACTTACATGCTGCGCCTTGGCACTGAATATCAGAGCTTGTTCGCCAACGGTGTGCGTTCCAACAAGTACGATCCCAAGAAGCAGTCTATGGTCATGCAGAACAAGCAGTTCACTACATGGGCTATGGACAACAACTACATGTTCTCAGCGGACAAGGTGTAAGGAGGTAACATGTTTGCACTACGACAACAACTAACGGCGGAACAGCGCATCTCGAAAGCTATCGTGGACATCACGGCACACGAGAGATACATCGCACTGGCCGGTGTTCTTATGATTGGTGACAAGACTGTCAGCGATGACATACCCACCGCATGTACCAACGGACGTGACGTGGAGTTCGGGCGAGCGTTCGTTGATTCACTGACTGACCCAGAGCTACGGTTCTTGGTACTGCACGAGGAGGAAGGTCATAAGCTGTTACGTCATCTGACAACGTACAGGTGGATGCACGACATTGACCCGCGTCTGACGAATCAAGCGTGTGACTACTACATCAACGGTGTGATTGTGGATGACAACAAAGACGATGGCTTTGCCACCATGCCCATCTGCAAGGACGGTGAGCACAAGGGCGAGATCATAGGTCTCTATGACGAGCGGTTCCGCAAGGCTGACGGTTCATGGATGGACTCGGCTGCTATCTTCCACATACTCAAGCAGGAGCAGGGTGAAGCAGATGAGCCGCCGACAGGCACCGGCAAGCCACCCACTGGCGGCAATCCAGTTCCACCTAACAAGTCAGGTGGTAGTAACCCACAAGGTACGTCTCGCGCCCAACCCAAAGGTTTCGATGACCACGACTGGGAAGGTGCTAAGAAGTTGTCTGATGATGAGGTCAAGGAGCTTGAGAAAGAGATCGACATTGCCATACGTCAGGGCAGCATGATCGCTGGCAAGATGGGCAGCAATGGTAGCCGCAGGTTTGAGGAGCTTATGCAACCGCAGGTCGATTGGCGTGCGGCACTGCGCGAGTTTGTTCAGACTCATTGTGCAGGTAACGACTACTCCACATGGCGGCGTCCCAACCGCAGGTACATTGGTGCCAACGTGTACTTGCCCAGCGGTATCAGCGAGAAGATTGATGAGCTAGTCATTGCCGTTGATACGTCAGGGTCTATTGATGATCGTGATGTGGCTACGTTCCTGTCAGAAGTTCAGTCGATCTGCACTACCGTCAAGCCCGACAAGCTGCGCTTACTGTACTGGGGGCACCGTCTTGTGGGTGACGAGTCATACGCTCCTCACGAGCTAGACACGCTGGTCAAGACTACAAGGCCCAAGGGCGGCGGCGGTACGGATGTCAACTGTGTGACTGGTTACATGCAGGAGCACAACATCAAACCGCAAGCGACTGTTGTACTGACCGATGGCTATCTGGCTGGCGACTGGGGTACGTGGGACTGCCCTGTGTTGTGGTGCATCCTCGACAACAAGCAGGACACACCCGACATTGGCAATGTTGTACGCATCCAATCAAGTGATATGTAGGGGGCTGGCGTGGCTAAGTCGCGTATAGATAAGGTACGCAAGAAGGAGCTACAGCCCCACCTTGACATGTTCTGGGAATGGGCATGTGCGGTGGGGCCGATGCTGCCCATCTACAACTGGGACTATGTGCGTCGTATGCGTGCAGCGCTGATAGATAGTAAGGTGCTGGACGGATGGGTGCCCATCAGTAAACATAACTACGACGGTCTTATGGTACAACACATCATAAGAACCTATGACCATGAACTACGGTTACCACTGTTAGCTATGTTCATGCTACGATCTGGTATGGAATACGCTAGTACACCAGAAGATGCTAAGAAAGTACGTGCGAAGTTCAACCGCTGGGCTAACAACGCCTGTGGTTTAATCAAAACAACGAAAGGAAAATAGATATGAGTTTTACAGTAGAAGTGCCAAGAGATGAGTTTCAAGTACGTGTCAAGCATGAGCTAGGGCCAGACTTGAATTTGGACGAGCTTACCGATGGAGACTTGCACCCCAACCTGCGAACCTTCGCTCGCGCTGTAAGTAAGAAGTTACCTCACTTGAAGTTTGCTAACGACAACCGAGCAATTCGTTCGAGAAAGCGGTTGTGGGTATACGACCCGCACGAGACGTTCGTTCAAGGGAAAATTCTGTACAACGATGTCAGTGAAAAGTACGGGGTGCAAGCTAGACAGATCAAGAACGAACGGTATGGAACTTACCACGACCAGTATCACAAGTTGTGGAGTAAGAACATGGGCACGGCGCTTAGAAAATTTGCCGCCAATATGGTGCCTTGGAGCGTTGGCGAGCTTGCATCAGTCGGAGCAAGAAGTTACGAGACATCCCGCGATAAAGAGATTGGTGTGGTAAACACGAAAGTTGCTGAGTTACAGCAACGCGCAGGTATATCTAGCCTTAGCTCGCCAGCTTATACGTACCTAAGAAGTCAGGTTAAAGGCAATGTTCGACTGGGTGACTTAGAGTTTCACGAGACTGTGACCGAACTAGTAGAGACACAAGATTACTTTGAAGAGCTAAGTCGAGAAGGTAAGACCCCGATGTTTGTGTATGGAAATGTGGACAGGCATGGTAGGCAATACTTGGATCGCGCTAAGATCAAGGCAGAGTGGTCTACCTTTCGAGTGGAGGTAGAAGAGGTACACTCTCGCTTATATGAGGGGGAGCCAGCGTTCGATGCACTGGTAAACAAGTTGGCTGTACTGAACATGGCCGAGTCTGACCACTACGTACGCGGTGTTGGTATGAAGCACGCTTCCGATCTGTTCTACATCAATGAACAGTAAAAGCCTTATGCCCCATGACCACTTACGTATGCTTGAAGATATATCTAATCTACGAGTACACCGTAACGAGTTAACACACAAAGGACGTACCTACCACGTAAAGATATGTGAGCATACAGGTACATGGGTAGTGACATGCCTTGGCATGGAATGTGTTGACTCACACTTAGCTGGAACATACTATTACGGTAAGCATGTCCCACCCCTACTACAGAGTAAGGTTGCGGTTCTTTCTATGGTAGAACCTAACAGCCCCGAAGTAGAAGGGGTGGGCTTGCGATCCAGCGAAGATGGCTTTTGGGTTTACGACTAGGAACCACCGAGACCAGTCCCCAAGGAGAACGTATGGGCAAGGTTACGCTTGAAATGGATGTCAGCAATGAACAGTTGGAGGAGCTGCTTGGTAGCTACAAAGCTATTGAGAAGTTAACTCATGTGACTGATGACATGTGCGAGAACTTTAGTTATCTGTCCAAGGCTATCACTGCGAATAACCGTGAGATTAAGAAGCTCACCGCGAATGTAGCGAAGCTATTGGAGGAAATTAATAATGGCAATGACACCGGAGGCAAAGGTAAAGAAGAAAGTAGCTGATGCCCTAAAGAAGTTAGGGGCTTACTACTTCTACCCTGTAACGGGTGGCTACGGTAAGAGTGGCGTACCGGATATAGTCGGGTGCTACGAAGGTAGGTTTTTCGGTATTGAGTGCAAGGCTGGTAAGGGTAAGACCACCGCACTGCAAGAGATGAACCTAAAACAAATTACGGCAGCAGGGGGGATCTCTGCCGTGGTGAACGAGGACAACGTGCATACAGTTGCGGACATCCTCAATGAAAAGGAAGTGAGTGAACGTCAGTTGGCGTTTGATTTTTAATACAAAGGAGACCGAGATGACCGATAAATTTAACAGTGAGTATTTGATATTTTCGTATGGGCCAAGCAAGGCCTTGAAGTGCCTTAGATACTCTCTAAGAAATCCAGATGCAAGCGCTCGCATGATCGCCAATGCGACTGGAGCATCATATAACGTGGCATGGGCAGCGAAGACAGACATAAAGAAGCATGGTGCAGAAGTGATGATTCCAATCGCTAAACTCAACTTTCCCGATCCAGTTGCGCCCCAGCCAGTGTTTAGATCTAAAGACTACAAGCCCAAGGTAAAAGGGAACTCGTTTGAGGACGCTGTTCGTAAGCACGAGTCGGCTGTATTAGATGCGCTGACTTGCCCCGACTTAGATGGCGATGCACTCGTTGATAAATTACGAGAGCTAGGGTTTGAGCGTGTAACAGCTTCTACAGAAGAAACCAACGAGCGTGTTCCTGAACCACAGGTAACTAAAACACCGTCGTTGGTGACAGAACAGGCACATTCAACACCGCTATTGGTAGGGAAGCTGGAAAGCGATGCACGGGTAAGTGACGGTAGTACCGCTAGGTATTACGAGTTACCTGATGGAGCGCATGAACTGCAAGACTTGATCTCGCACAAGAACATGAACGCACAGATGGGTGAAATATTCCGTACATGCTATCGCATGGGTGGGGCTGCACACAGCGATGAGCTACGCGATGCCAAGAAGATCCGCTTCTATATCGACGCTGAGATCAAGCGGCTGGGGGGTTAAATGAAATCTATTGACGAACAAATCAAAGATTTGAGAGAGGTACTGGGCGATACCATTATAAAACTATCTGGTTTTAACTTAATCGAAGCTGGCGTAGCG
>Ga0209336_10001932_pt1 | contig 9899 bp, 9 predicted proteins | sample LinPmetageLP32_FD_184042 | JGI IMG/M metagenome (GOLD analysis project Ga0209336, IMG submission 184042) | Marine viral communities from the Pacific Ocean - LP-32 (SPAdes) (version 2) | ecosystem: Environmental > Aquatic > Marine > Oceanic | place: Pacific Ocean | collected 2009-08-23 | reverse complement strand
AGTGTTGCTGTGCGAACCCAACGGTATTCAATACCTGCTTTAGGTTCGGGGACTGGTAACATTGTTGGCCTCTGCCATGACACCTTGCGTACACTCGAATTACGAGTATCTGTAGTGCGTGAGTTTCTATCCGACATTATTTCATATCCTTCATCAATTGCGCCGCATATTGTTCGTTTGACAGACCAAGTCTCTTGGCGAGAGAAACCTGCGTGGAGGTCAGTTGCACTTTGCGTGGTCTTTTTCCGCTACGAGCGGCGGGGGCGACTACGTTGCCCGCTTGACGTTGGGGTGCAGATACCTCGATAGTACCATCGTCAAACTTATCTGGAAACACACGGCGAACCGCAGTGTCTATTTCTTTGTAATACTCTTCTGTCCGTGGATCAATCCCACTTTTAACAAGTTTTTCATGCAGGCCGTAGGCGTACCCTGTCATTTCAGGGTCTTTCTCGAACCATTCATTCTTGCTAGCCCAATTCATAGCACGTTCATCTGGACGAGGTGCTTGTGGGGCAGGTGCGGGTGCGGGTGCGGCAGTGGGTTCCACGCGTTGTGGTTGTGGTTTATAATTGTCGTACCGTATTTTTTCGGTCTGGAGCGTTGTAAGCTGTTCTTGAGCTTCCAGTAAGGCGTCGGGGTCACCTGCTTCGTACGCAGCTTTATACGCGGCCTTTGCTCTATCTAGCTGTGCTGTAACACGGCCTTTGGCCTGCCCCACAAGCACGCCCTCGCCTTCGGAAAGAGTTTTGCGAAGTTGATCGTTTTCGGCTTTAGTCTGCTGGGCAAAGCGAAGTGCTTCTTCTTGGAGCCTAGCAGCTTCTTCCTTTGCACGTCGTTCTTCGTGAAATTCAAACTTTAGCTTTTTGATTCTCTTTTGAACGCCTTCGCTGTACTTTCCAACTTCGTCGTCATCGGAGACATCGGGTTCTGATCCTTCTGCCCGACGAGGCTTACCTTTATCGGGTTCTGGTGTGTCATCGACAACTTCTATTTCAAATTCACTGTCGTTATCAGGCTCGACATCAGATGCGTTGGCAAGTGCTTCTGCAACTGTCTCATCTTTAAATTCGGTTTGCTCTGCTAATTGGTTCATGCTCTTGTATACCCCCGTGGATCGTCGACAACTGCTTCAACAGTATCGTCATTGATTAAGCGAAACTCTTTTCCATGGACTTTAAATCGAGTGCCAGAATACGAACGAAAGATTACAAAATCTCCCTCGTTACAATACGGTCCATTTGGAAATTTAGACTTATCGGCATAGGCATCTGGGCCTAGCTCTACAACAAATCCAATGATAGATGCCGTTTCTTCTGCGGAACGTATCCCGTCTGGCATTATGACCCCACCATCAGTCTTATCGCTCATCTCAGGTACACCAATAAGGACTTTGTATCCTTGTGGCTTAGGTAGTTTAGAGGCTACCTTCTCCTCGGTCTTTTTGTTTGCTGTATACATTTCATACCTTGCAGTGATTAAAGGTTCACAGATACCCTGCGCAGTTACCTGCGTAGTTCTCCCAAGTGTACGATACACCAAAAGATGTTATCTTTCAATATACCGCGTCTCAATTTCTTTAATGTCGTCTCTAATAAACCTTAAAGCTTCTATTCTACCCACCATACGGTTGTAAAGTTCCATGGTATCAGCCGCGCCAGATGCGAGGTACGTTTTCAATTCGTCCTCGTATCCATCTAGTTTACGACCCACCAGCGTAAATATGTTATCGTCCATCTCCCTTAGCAAGCTCCTTTGCTATTTCCATACCTAGTTTTGCGCCTTCTTTCTGATCTTCTCGTTGAGATTTGTCCAGATCAGTAGCGAGTCTGACGCCTAAACGTGCGCCCTCTCGTTGGTTTTCAGCGGATATACGCTCTGCATCAATCTGCAACTTAGCGGTATCCATTTGAATCTTATGCTGTAGTTCTTTCTGTTTTATCTGCAACTCAGCTTGCTGCATCTGAACAACAGGGTCTTGCTGCTGCTGTTCCATTTGCTTCTGCTGTGCTTCCGTCTGATCTTTCTGAAGCAATTTCTCTGCGGCGTCTTTTGCCAACCTAGAAAGCTGAATCTCTACATCTTCTGGTAGAGGCTGATCTTCGTTTGGCATCTCAACACCAAGCATCTTCTCAATTTCACGACGGTACTGGAACGCAACATGTTCTGTTATATGCGCTGCCATTGCTTGCCCTATAGCTTGGGCGAAGGGGGATTGACCAACCATCTCCCGCATTTTCGGGTCTTGCATCGCAGCCATATGCACAGCGATATGTGCCTCGTGATCCTGATACTTGAACGCTTTAACAGGCTCTTGCTTTAACATCATCATATTTTCTGTAACGGGGTCAGACGGTTTAATGTCGTCTGGTAGCTTAATAATATCTGAAGCGTCTTGAATCCCCAGAACTTCTAGCATCTGTCGGTGCAGCTTACCTAAGTCATAAAGCTGTGGAGCCTGCTGAGAGAGTTGTAGAGCTGCCTGATACTGCATAATCCGTTGAGACATTGTTGCAGCATTAGGATCAGATACGGGGATAACATCTACACGAGAGTCAAAATCTTTCTGACGATCAAAGTCACCATCCATCTCGTAGGCATATTCTGACGGCATGTAGTCACGGATAATACCCGACAGCAAACGAAGTTCTTTCTTCATAGCCGCGTGCATACGCGCTTGGACCCCAGACATCACTTTCATGGAGCGTTCCATCAAAGCAAGCGTTGTACCCACAGGTGCCTGTGCGTTCATGTCACCTACTTGAATGTCCGCAACTGAGCCAATTCGTCTTCCCTCTTCGACGATGTTTCCCAATAGCGAGTAGAGAACACTCGACGGTTCTTTGTAAGGTATGAACGTAATCGAATCCCTGATAGCCCCACCCGGTACATCCACATCCCTGAACTCACCCGGCATAAGAGGGGTGTCGTCGCCTTTAATACGGAGACCCCTAGCTTTAAGACCAGCAGGCAGATTTGATAGTGTACCAGCATCAATGAGCTGCCTAAGAATTGAAGTAGCAGACTTGGCGAGACCACCAATGAGGTGAATAAGCCCCGTACCGTAGAACCCCAGTCCCGGCAAATATTTATAATGAACGAAATGCGCTCGTTTCTTTTTCTTACGATCATCCTCGTACCAATTCCTTCTGATGGATAAAATTTCACGAGAAGACTTGTCGATGGTAACAACGTACGGACGCGCGATACCGTCAGGGTCATCAAACTCTTCTGGCATGTTCATGGTGACGTGCATTTCAAGAATTGTATGACGGTCATCGTCCTCTATGACGGCACTCTCACCATCAAGCTCATCGTATTTTTCTTGTATATCTGAGAAATCTGCCTCTGGGACAGGTAAATCAACTTCTCTATAGAAGCCCGCTACCTGTAGCTCTAAGATTTCGTTCGGCGTTTTCTTCATTATGTGCGTGTAGCGTGGGCATGTCATTAGGTCGGACGCCCCATAAGACGCTACAAAGTCCTCCGCTGGGACAAACATAGAGGCTGGGCGCTCCATAATCGGGTCGTAGTAGACCTTCTTAAACGCAGAGCCTGCAAGTGGGAGCTTAAACAACATTTGCTCAGTCTCATCACGGTATTCTGTCATTTCCTCTGTCAGGAGATAATTCATCTCTGTCTGAATACGATCAGCTTGATCTAACTTCTCAGGGGTCATCTTACCCATAATCTTGGTGCGGCAAGGCCCAGAAGCAGGGAAAAGCTCGCCCATAGCCTGCGCTTGGAAGCGTACAACCGCTTCGGTCAGCACTGGGTGGAACACACCAGACGCGCCCTGCCATGGTTGGCTGCGGTCTTCAATCTTCATTCCTAGTAGGTCTAGCCCTTTGACGTAGGCTCTTGCCCAATCACGTCGAGATTCCCTGTCGGAATCAAAATCCCCTACAAGCTCAGAAGCCATGGACTGTAAAACAGCGTCCTCTATAGACTCTGCAAGGTTAGAATCGTGGTCATCACCAAGAAGTTCCTCGGACATGCCCCCTTCAAAATCAATAATTACTCCGCCGTCACCTGTATCGATGGACACCGCTTCAGGGTTTACGATCTCTACTTCGATCTCCTCCGCGTTTGTCCCTTCGATCTCAAGATCAGAGGGGTCCATTTGCTTCTCGACCACCATTACAGTCTCCTAACTGTGTACACATTATGATGTTAGCAGATTATACTACTGCGCGTCTAGTGGCGAGGCAGGCCGTTGGGTGGGATGCCCACCCCGCCGTGAAACGCGCTTGGGAGTAACACGCTTCAAATACCTCTATATCAGAAAAATCGGGGCCATAAAGACCCCTAGTTTCTTGGGGGAGCAAAAAATGAATAAACCATTCTTATGAATTTATTATAACACAGTTCTATGTTGAACCAAAACCTTATTTTGTGTAAAGTTATTTTATATATGAAGTGAAAGGTTTGAATACGGGAGAGTTCATAATGTTGGATGGCAGTCTTAGAAACCATAGCGGCGGCTAACGCTGCCTATTCCGTTATAAAGAAATGCCTTGAAAACGGGCGAGAAGTTAAAGACATGGTTGGTCATGTCGGCAAGTTTCTTAATGCAGAGGACGAGCTTAAAGACGCTGTAAAGCGTAAGAAGAGTTCTCCCATAGCTGCGATTACTGGCGGCTCAGAAGGAGACTGGGAAGAGTTCCAAGCTCTAGAGAAGTTAAAAGAGCAGCGAAAAGAACTAGAGTCTTGGTGCAGATTATACGGACCACCCGGCACATGGGACCGCTGGATTGCTTGGCAAGCCGAAGCAAGGAAAGCCCGTAAGGCTGCGTTAAGGCAGCAAGAGAAAGAACGCGAAGAACTCCTTGAGGCTATGACTATGGGCATAGGGGTACTTTTTGCGGTAACTGGAATAGCTGCGCTGGTATTCGCACTCGGTAAATATATGGGGAAGTGGTAATGTTTTTCTTGATGTGGTTTCTATACAGTCAAAATGCCGTTGAAGTGTACCAATTGGGCCAGTTCAGGACGGATAAAGCGTGTGAGTCTGCAAAGGCCGAGGCGATGGTTTTAATAACTAACAGTAAAACGAGAGTTTTGTGTTTTGAAGTTATACCAGAGTGAGGTTTTAGTAGTATTCTCTCTTATGACGGTACGTCGGCTCGTCATCCATCTCATCAGTCGGAAGTCTGATAAACCCACCCTGCCTAAACCGTAAGAGTGCCATGACTGTAGAGTCAACAAGGTCATCATTTGACATAAACGGGAACCCCGCCACCTCTTCCACTAGCTCATCTGCCCAGCGGGTGGCTGGCACCCACACAATACCCGACGCAATGATGTCAGCTACGCTATTAAGCCTCGCAAGCTTGTCTCCTGTACCTCTGTGAGGGGTATATTCCTGTACAGGCAGGCCCATACGCCTCATTTCTTGGTATAGAGCGGTCCCAGAGGACTTTTTCTCCACAATAAACGAATCTGGCTCCCATTTGTTGTATTCTTCCATGGCAAGAGTCTTTAACTCAGGGAACTCTAGCCGTTTCTTGATAGAATCCATGAGAATAAGGTGGTGTGCGTTCTCATTCTCATTAAAGAACACGCCCCACGTCGTAAGTGCGGTGTAATCGGCACGGTTATGCTTCTCTGCTGCCGCATCAAGGGACATAATTATGTATTCCACGGCTGGCGGGGTGTCATTCGGCCATATATTCCACCATTCCCTCTTGACAATTGACGCTTCTTCTGAAGTAGGCTGCTGCTGGTACTGAGAGTTCCACTGGAACGCAGGCATTGACGCCTTGGTACGCTCCAAAGCTGGTAGATCAAAGAACTCAGGCCACAGCGGCTTCTGTATAGGCTTCCCATCTTTGTCTTCTGTGTCCAGAATAGCAGGGAACTCAACTATTTCGTACTGATCCGACATCGGGTTCTTCACCATGTCGTTAGTCACACGGCCTGTAAGGTCGTCCATATGCCAGCGAGTCTGTACAATAGCCACACGGCCACCGGGCATCAGACGTGTACGAGCGCCGAAGGTAAACCACTCATACGCTTTCTCAAACACAGAGAAGTTCCCATTGATAACGTCCTGCTCCGAGTGTGGGTCATCTACCAGCAAGAGGTCAGCACCACGACCCGCAAGGGCAGAGCCAATACCGCAGGCGAAGTACTCGCCCCCAAAGTTCGTGTTCCATCGCCCCGCAGACTTAGAGTCAATCGCCAGCGAGACTTCTGGGAATATATCTTTGTACGCATCGACGGAGATTAAGTTACGAACCTTCCGTCCAAAGTCCACCGCAAGGTCTGTGGTGTGCGAGACCATCATTACCTTCTTGTTCGGGTTCCTGCCTAAGAACCACGCTGGGTACATGATAGACACTAACTGCGACTTCCCGTGGCGTGGGGGTATGTTGACGCACACACGGTCCTTAGAACCGTCCTCCAACGCCATGAGCTGGTCTGCTAGTATCCTGTGATGCCGACCTACCTTATAGTCTGGCTGCATCCTCTTACAGAACTCTATGAGGTCGTCATGCGCTGACTGGTTGTGTTTTCGAGTGGAGAGTTCCCCTACGATCTTATCTATCTCTTCCAGCTCTTCGGAGCTAAACGAGTCTAGGTTGTCTAGCATGTGCTGTATTTCAACAGGAGAGAAATCCATATCTGTAGCTAGGTCGGCTAGCGGAGAGGTGTTAGTCATCGCCTAGCCCTAGCTCTTTGTCTACGTCGATGACCTCACCTTCCATCATTACGGCATCCTCGGCTTCTGGGTTTACCAACCGCGACAGCTTTTCACGTAGCTTATCTTTTAAGTCACCCGTTGTCTGGTGGGTGATTGTCACCTCAGACTTTTCTGCAAACAGGCCTACGTCGCTAATCTTACCAAGCAGCTCCAAGGCACGTATGCGGATACGTGGGTCAGGATTCTCCGTCTCTTCGATCAGTTTGTTCGTGACTAGGTAACGTACCTGTGTTGCGCTCTTCACTACCGAATGCCCAAAGTCTTTGAGTATCCTGTCTGTCATAAGCAGTGTGGCTGGAGTCAGGTTCGCCACCCGTTTCGGAGTAGCAACCTTAGAAACCTTATCAGGATTCTCTGCGTATGCCACAGCCAGTGCAGCCGCTGTATCCTTGTCCTCGTTGTTCGCTTTGATCTCCAGACCATTGGCGTGCAGGTACTCCGCAGTCTTTGCAGCAGCCGCAGCCTTGACCGCTAGGTCGCCCATCTTTGGTGCATCGCCCATTGGCACTTTGAGTTCTGGTTCTATATGTATCGCCATTTTATCCACCCCTGTTTCGTTTGAGTATAAAAAATTTTTGCAGTCTTTTCAATCTGGGACTCCTATTGATGTTTTTTAAAGTGGGGGGTGGGGGTAGCTTAACGTGCCGAAAAAGGGTGGGGGGTAGCTAAGTTATTGATTACATTAGATTGTTATTACCGAACCCCATGAACTGCTACTCTTCCTCGAAGTAGAACAATGTTCCATATTTGGGGAAAACGAAAAAGTTTGCGCAAATCTTTATTATATAGAAGTGCGAGACGTGTCGCTATACAGGGGGGTTGGGGGTACGTGGGGGTCACCATACGTCAGAAAGGTAGTGAGTCACTACCATTTGATACCATGCGATGGGTAAGTAAGACACAGCACACCAAAAGACGTATATATAAGTCATCGAACGGGCAATGATGCACCAATCGATAACGTCTTTGAAAGGACACAATATGACACAGTCAAACACAGTTAAGTTTTCTACTGAAGCCCTCAAGGAAACGGCTACTTATACTAAAGGCTTATTGAAATCAGAAAAGGACGCGATGAAAATGCTAGACGTTTTCATTAAGGAAAACATTCCGGTCACGCATTTCCTTAGCCCCGTTCAAGGTACGAACAAAGCGCTGTCTACTAACACTGTCGAGGGATGGAACGCTTTGAAACGCACGATCGAAGATCAATATTCTGATCAGGTCAAAGCTTTGATAGCCATGTCTAGCAAGGCCGCAGGCAATACCTATGTCGGCACGGGAAATCGAGCCAATTGGATTAGGAAGTCCAACTCGATTATAGGCGGTATTCACACTGCTTATACTAATCGCCTCAAGGTAAAAGGCTTAATCGAAGCAGGAAAGATGGACGCGAATGCTCGCACCAGACCGCCAGAGGTAAAGGTAACCGAGCTATTGGTTGATGCTCGGTCACGCATTCAAAAGGCTGACACGTTCAAGTCTAAGATGGACATTACCGCCATGGTTGAAGCACTCAACCTAATGATCAAGTCGATCGGATAAGGTAACGAGGCGGCGCGAGCCGCCTCAACCGCAACACTTAATTGGAGAAAATAATGCTAACAATTTCGCAAGACTTAATCGCCGCGTATACCGCGCTTCATAAAGCAGATGAACAAGATTTATTAGATGCCGCGAAAGCGACGTATCGCAACACCACACTATCATATGACGCAAGGGATTGTGCTATGATATCAATTAAACGTGAGGCATCCGAACGTATTTACATGGGCGATCCGACTGCGCTGACGCCGTTACTTCACGATGTCATTGCCTGCGCAGATGAGTTTTTTAGACCATGAAAACAATTAAACTCATTAAACAAATCATACTACAAGATATCGAAGCAGTCGGTATCACAAGAGCAGTACTGCTTTACCTTGCAACAGCCGCCACAATAGGCTGTTGGATACTCGTTGCACTTTTTATTTAATACATCGCCTCGGAGCCTTCGGGTTTCGGGGCTTTTTTTGTGTCTTGATTTTGGTAGTGACTCACTACCCCATTGAAGCCAGTTCTCGGAGCAGCTTTGCGCATCATACCAGCGCGCGTGTAGAGATGTTGTGGTACGGAACATTACAAAGGGTAGTGACTCACTACCTAAATGAAACCAGTTATGTAAGCAGCTTTGCGCATCACACGGCAAGTAGTAGTGACTCACTACCTTTTTATAATGTTCCATTATAATGTTCCTAATGTCCCGCAAGAAGTTCCAAAAAGGTCGTCTGTAAGTAACTGTTTTATTTATAATGTTCCTAATGTTCCTAATGTTCCATTAATAAAATAACACCCCCCCACGCGACCCCCCTTACATGCTAATAACACCATCCTACACGTCACCTAATTTACCCCCTAGCAACCTTAGTAGCGATGGAACATTGGAACTTTACTTACATTTCAACTACTTAACGTGGAACACTGTGGAACATTAGGAACTTCCCTTATATTTCAGTAGCTTACCTACATAACTTATACGATACGTCACCATAAGTAAGGACTTTATACTATATGTCAGAAAACTTGACATTTGATACCCTATATGGTATTATAATATATGTTGTCACGAAACAAACAACGTATCGCGCATCCCGCGCAGTCAACCAAACCAGTAGTGAGTCACTACACAAACAACGGAGAACAAGACCATGGCACTAAAGACTGTCACCTGTCGTTCATGCGGCGAACAGTACGACCATCGGCGTCGTCAACTAGGCTACAACTTCTGCCTAGACTGCGGCGACTTCCGCGCCCAACAAGTTCGGTCAAGCTGGTGCATTGCGCCGATTGAGTACGTCCACAAACCGATGAGTAAAGACGAACTCGCAAAAGTTAAACAAATCAAACCCCGCTATATGCGGCACACAGGAGAAGGATCATGAATATGATGAACGCAATCCAAGGTAGTGACACACTACCACAAACCCAAGCACCAACACTTGCATCATCCGCGATGCTCGTCGAGGTCAACATCTCTCACTGGGTTGGGCGCAAGAAAGACAAGCGTGCCTCTGCCGATGTCACCTCACAGAACTACGCCTCTAAAGGTGTGGCGAACGTCAACAAGAAGTTGCTTGCCAACAACGACGATCTCAAAGCGATACAAACTCACGTATCAGCAATTCGTGCCACGCACGCGGCTATGACAATGCCG
>Ga0209336_10001927_pt1 | contig 9915 bp, 16 predicted proteins | sample LinPmetageLP32_FD_184042 | JGI IMG/M metagenome (GOLD analysis project Ga0209336, IMG submission 184042) | Marine viral communities from the Pacific Ocean - LP-32 (SPAdes) (version 2) | ecosystem: Environmental > Aquatic > Marine > Oceanic | place: Pacific Ocean | collected 2009-08-23 | reverse complement strand
TTATTCATATTTATATTATTTACATTATTATTATCCAACTTTATTCGTATTTGTATCGTAACATTGTTTATATACTTTATCTCTATTTTCTTGTGATAAACCTATCCAGTTCACCCATAATTCACCGTCTTCTCTTGGAAATAACTCATTAGTTATCTTCATTTCGTAAGCGTGTTTTTTCGCCATTCTATTTACTTCAGCAAAAGATTCTGCCCAAGTTATATATTTTCTGTATCTCATTTGTTTGTACTTTTATAGAACTCTATTCTGTCAAGAACATCTTGTCTAGTTATTTTATTTTCCATTTGTTGACCGATATAGTAAGACATATCTATTTCTTTACCGTTATTGCATTTTAAAATCCATTGCATATTATTTAATTTTTAAGTTATTATAGAGTATTTCCATCTGTTGCTCGTTAGTACAAGTAGCGAAACCAAATTCACCGTATGTTTCTTGTGCTATTTTATCTAGTAGTTTTTCCATTAGTTGTATATTCCGAATGAAGCGTTAGCGAATGCAGAAGTATCTGTTATTAACATGAACAGTATAAATAGTATTCCGCTTATTGCTATTGTTCCTAGTGATACTATTATTGTATTAATTACTACTTTTAGTAGAGTGTGTTGAAATTTTCTCATTTATTTATTATTATTATTATTAGTTGACATGAGTAGATTCGAACTACTTTGCTACGTACCAATTTGGTCACACCGATTTACGCAATACCGTAATGTCATTACTCATTCATATTTGATTATACGAGGGAACAAGTGGAACTAACTCGACTTTGTGTAGTACTTACGCACTTACTACATCTCTTGCAATTACTGGAATTGAAGTTGAAGAAGTGTACGATTTGTACTTAATGAAACAGTTCATAGTTTCTAGTTTTGACTTCATTACTTCATACACTTTATCGTGATTGTAAGTTACTGTTTTACCATTTTTGAAGTTAACAGTGATGTCTTGGTTTTTACCGATTAGAGATTTTCTTATTACGAATCTCTTTGAAATTAAATTACTCATATTATATTTATTTATTTGTTACATTATTATTATCCATTATGTCTCGTATTTACATTGTATAAAAGTAGATAGTTTGTTTACTTACTTATTTTGTTGTTAGTATATTCCGCACTGTCTCTCAATATCTTATTCATAATAGATTTTATTTACATTTATATTATCCAATGTGAGTCGTATTAGGTATGTGAAAGTATTATGTGAAATATGTATACAAAATTAGTATGAGTGAATTAGTTAGTATAGTGTAATGACACATTGTCATGCCAAAACGTCATACTGAAATGATAAAGCGAAGCGGGGGCTGGTGAAATAAAATGCGTTTTCCTACGATGGCAATACGGTGGGGGGAGGGGGGAAACACAACACCCCTAAATTTCTAATAATTTTTTTTGTGACACTAGGGTATTAAGAAGTATATAGTAAGTAGCTAATGTCACACTACACTTAAATATTATTTATACTATGTAATTATAGCTATATGGCAGCGAACTCACAAGGACTAAGTCCAACAGCATTAAGAAATAAAAGAGCTAGAGACAAAGCAGCAGCTATGACTCCTAAGCGTAGAAAAAGGAAAGCAGAAAATCAAGTTATCGGGCAAAGACCTGATAGTGATATTCATCATCTCGCAGACGGAACAACAAAAAGAACATCGATAGCTTATAACAGAGCTACGCACTCAAGAGGAGAAGTAAACTCATAACCACAGCATAGAGCGTAAGTAAGATCCGCTACCAAAGTATCTTACACTAACCTAAAATACCAATATAATGACGTATTTTTATTACAAGACTAATACGTGGAATAGTCAACCACAAGTGACCGAAGACCACATAAAACTTTGGAAACACCTCGCAGAAAAAAAGAACTGGAGGATTGTACAACTACCTAACGGTTTCTATCAGACGGAACATAAAGACATTAATTGTCCATGTGATCCTGAAGAAGACTCATGCTGTGAAAAATGGCTTGATGTCACAAGAAGAGAAACTATGGACGGAGCAGAAGCTGCAATTGATGGAAGCATCGAGCACTATGCTAAGAAAATAGATTTCTTAAAAGGACCTAAAGTAGTTAAAACATTCAAGTAAAGTCAATCTAATCTAATTTAATTAAATATAATGGAATACAATCTACCTAGTCAAATAGTCAAGGATTTAAACTTTGGCGACGAGGCTAAAAACAAAATAACAACGGGGGTCAATAAGCTGGCCTCCGCTGTTAAATCAACATTAGGAGCATCAGGAAAGTGTGTTATATACGAAGATGCTATGGGTAAACCGGTAATCACAAAAGATGGTGTAACAGTCGCAGATTCTGTAGTCTTATACGATCCGGTTGAAAACATAGGTGCTACACTAATTAAAGAAGCATCGAAAAACACAGTAAAAGAAGCGGGTGACGGAACTACTACAGCTATTGTACTAGCTCAGTCACTACTTCAAAATGTATACAATAACGATATACATGTATCTACAAGAGATATAAAGCAAGGTATTAAGTCAGGACTTGAAAAAGTAAACAAATACCTTTCTGAACATGCTACTTCAGTATCTGGTAACATGCTACAAAGTGTATCAGCAATAAGTTGTAATAACGATAAAGAGTTAGGAGCTATAATAGCTGATGCTTACACTAGAGTAGGTAAAGACGGTGTGGTTTTAATGGAAGAATCAGAAACAGATGAGACTTACGTCGAGGTTGTTGATGGTGTTCAGTTAAAATCTAGTTTAACATCACCGCACTTTATAACAGACAAAGACAAACAAAGGGTTGTTTTAGATAACCCATGTGTTTTAATAGTATCTTCTACTATACCTAGTATAAGAAAAATACAAAGTGTATTAGAATATGTTATAAAAAATAAAAAATCACTATTAATAGTAGCTGAAGTTGACCAACAAGTTAAATCAGCTTTGTTAATGAATAAGGTTAAAGGTAATATCAAGGTAAATATCATAGATCCTCCTGGGTTTGGTAATGATAGACTTGATACAATAGAAGACTTAGCAATATTAACAGGTGCTAAGGTTATAAACGAAGAGCTTGGAGACGATCTAGATCTTATTCAGCCAGATTGTTTGGGTGAAGTAGTCAAATCTGTAACAGATAGCAGAACTACAGTCCTTACAACTGGCGATACTGGTGACATATTAGTCGAAAGAGTTAAAGACGTTAAGAAGAAGCTCAAAAAAGAGAAGCAAGACTTTTTTAAACGAAAACTAGAGGAAAGATTAGCTATGTTAAGCGGTTCCGTAGGTGTTATTAAAGTTGGTGCTAACTCTAAAGTAGAGTTAAAAGAGAAAAAAGACAGAGTAGAAGATGCTATTTACGCAACTAAAGCAGCTTTGCAAGAAGGTATAGTTCCAGGTGGTGGAGTAGCGCTGTTTGACGCGTCAATAAACATAGAATCTAGCAATACTGGTGAGAAAATACTGTTAAACTCAATAAGATCTCCTTTTTTCACGATTTTAGACAACGCTGGGATTGATAATCTAGAAAAATCGGCCTTGAAAGGCATAGGTATAGATGTTACTACTAGTAAAGAGGTCAATATGATAAAAGCTGGTGTTATAGACCCAGTATTAGTAACAAAAACAGCACTAAAGAACGCAGTTAGTGTTGTGTCTACTATAATTTCTGCGGATTGTGTAATCTCTAATACAAGAATAGACAATGCAAGCAGTTAACTATTATATAATAACAGAAAAAATAAAAGAAGCACCTGTAAAAGTTGGTGGTTTAGAACTAACAGAAGATCTAAACGTTGACAATAGGTACTTAAAGGCTAAAATCATAAGTATTGGTAACTTAGTAGAAGGTGTTAACGTAGATGACATAGTTCATTTCGATTCACACGCTGGAAACGGTTTAACTTGGAAAGACAAGCTTTACCATGTTATAACAATACGAGATGTAGTTATAGTTGAATGAAGTTAACTTCTTCAGATATACGTGACATCGGATTATTTAAGTATTACAGGCTCGTTAGGAAATGGGCCTGTAAAACTTATGGCCTAACCGATGCTGATTTAGAACTTTTAATCTATTTAGATTGCAAATCGCGATTTACACGTAATGACTTTATAGACGGTGTTTATACATATTCATGGGATAAAAACCGATGGGAACGATTACGCAAGCAAGAATGGATAGAAGTTTGGAGACATCGTAACCGCACTACAATCAAATATAGTATTTTTAAGACATCATTTAAATGCTCCCAATTAATAAGTAGGATATATCGCATATTACTAGGCGAAGAAGATCTACCTACATCAGAAAGAAATAAATTTTTTAATAACAAATCATACACAGATAAAGTCTACAATAAGGCTATTGATGATATGATTAAAGACAACACAAGATAATATGGGACCAAAAGGAATAGGACCGCAAAAATTAGGTGCAGGACAAATGAGCTCACAAAAAAGTGATTGCTGTGGAATACCAAACTGTGGGTGTAGTGGATCACCAGCTAAAATAGCAGGAGCTATTGCTGGTATGGTTGGAAAAGCACTTATTGGTAAAGCTGTAGAAAAAGTTGCATCACCTAATAAAAAGAAAAACTGTAATTACTAATGGGTTACAAGATGAAAGGTGTTGATTTTGGCACTAGTGATTCTCAAGATCCACCTATTATAAAGAAAAACTTAGAAGATGGTGTGTTAGCAGAAGCTAACAAAGATGGTAGTATATATGTGGATAGATCAGTTAAGTTAAATACTACAAGAGCTAGTAAGATTATAGACCACGAAAAAGTACACCTTGACCAAATGCAAAGAGGTGATTTAGATTATGATGATAAAACTGTCACGTGGAAAGGAAAAGAATATTCAAGAGCTGATATGAAAGAGGGAGCTAAAAACTTACCTTGGGAAAAAGAAGCTTATAATAAAGTAAAATAATAACTATGTCAAACATTTATGAAAAAATAAAGGCAGCGTCTGCTTTAAAGGCAAATGCAGCTTTAATTCAAGGTGCTGCTGATTCTGCTAAAAAGTTTCAATCTTTTAAATCAGATGAAAATGCGCCTAAACAAACGTATCAATCGACAACAACACCACAAGAGGAAGTTGATCCTACTGACACGGAAGAGGTTGTAGAAACTGACACAGCTACTAACACTGAGGATAAAGATGAAGTTATACCACCGGTAAAAATAATATCTGCTTTAAAGTATGGTAGATCTCCAGCTAAAGAAACTGATCCTAAAAAATCAATTACTACATCTATGGGTAAAGGTTTTGTTAACGATGAGTTTGGCGACGTGACAGAAGTAAAAACTACTGAAGCTGGTAGTGGTGGTTATCAAGGCCCAACCGTTAGCATGGATGAAGGTTTTAAAACATGGCAATCAAGAGGTAATACAGGTAGTAGAGAGGATTTTGAAAATGAAGCTGCTGAGTGGTGGAAAGATCAAAAAGCTAAACCAGGTAAAGAAACTAAAACATATAGTGTTACTCCAAACGAAACTGAAGTAACAACAACAACTCCTGGTACTAAGTCTAACTATAATATGAGTTGGAAAAAAGCTTTATCAGCTAAAATGTCTGAACGTCTTCAAGCTAGAGATGCTAAGCAAGATATGAATAAATATAATAGAGATGCTAAAAACTTTGAAAAAGGTAGTTTCTTTGGCTTAGGTAAAAAAGGAAAAAATAAAATTAACCCGGTAACAGGTAAGAAATTTGACAATGCTACCGAGTATGCTGATTATATGGCTGGTAGAGCTCACGATAGAGATGCAGACGGTAATATGGAGCAAGGTAAAGAGTATAATCAAGCATTAAATACTACTAAGGGTAGAGACACAGAATCTACTAGTACTACTAAAAAACAAACAGAAAAATACGACGAAAAGAAACACGGTGAAAAAAAGACGTATAAAAATTCTGAAACCACGATCCCAACAGAAACAGCTAAAGTAACAGAAGAAGAAAATTCTCCAGCAGAATATAAGTCACCAAATAAGTTTGGCTTAAAAAAGAAAAGCAGTGCATTGAAAAATTTTAAATATAAAAAATAACTAACCCAACTAATAAAAAAAACAATGAAAAGATTTAAAAGACCAATTAGTGAAGTAGCCAAAGGCTTATTTCACCAAGGTTCAGGTGATTCAAAACCTGTTATACCTAACTTAGGTGTAAACAGTAAAAAAGCAGAAGGTAGTTCTCCTGCAAAATTAAGAGGTGGAAGCTCTTCATCATCAAGTTCTAGCAGCGGCGGCGGTAAAGGCGGCGGAGGTGGAGCTAAAGCTGATCCGTATGCAAAAGCAGCGAAAAACGATCCTAAATTAGGTGAATATGTAAAAGCTAGAAAATCTCTTAAAAAAGGTACTGCTGAATGGAACGCAAACCAAAATAAGATAAATAAAGCTTATGGAGTTAGTAAGCGTTATGACGAAACAGCTAAGCCAACCACAACAGTTAATACAAATACAGAAAAAAATCCTCCTACTGAAACTACAAAAGTAAAACAACCTACAGATGCTAAGAAAATAACTAGTGAAAACGTAACTGTAAAATCTAAAAAGCAAGAAAGAAGCGAAGGTAGAGTTGAAAAACTTCAAAACAAAGCTGCTGAAGATGGAAGTTTATCTAAAGGTCAAAAAAGAAAACTAGCTAGAAACGAACAAAAAGCTAAAGGAGAAAAAGTTTCTTACAAAAACAGATCTTTCTTAGGAAAATTAGTTAGAAAAAAGCCAAAAAAGAAAAAAGAAAATAACAAACAAATAGAGTAATGCCTAAAAAGAAATTCTCTGAAACAAAAGTTGGAAAGTTTTTAAGCACAGTGGCTCCTAATATACTAGGAGTCGCTAGTGACTTATTGCCAGACGCTGGTGTTTTAGGCATGGTTAAAAACCTTATAAAAAAAGACGATGCTATTCCTGTTGAGGATAAGGAGAAAGCTATGAAACTACTAGAGCAAGATATGATTGAGATGCAAGAGGTTTCTAAACGTTGGGTTAGCGATATGAAATCAGATTCTTGGTTAAGTAAAAACACACGTCCAATGACGTTGATTTTTTTAACGGTATCTATGGTTATATTAGTTTTGCTTGATAGCTTTAATATAGAGTTCTCTGTCAGCACCGGATGGGTTGATTTATTAAAATCGCTTTTAATAACAGTGTACGTAGCTTATTTTGGTTCTCGTGGCGCTGAGAAGTTTAAGCAAATATCTAAGTAAGAAATGGCGAGAATAGGTAATTATTCTACTGATACAAGTGTAGAAAACACAGACAAATTGCTGGGGTCAAATGCTGGTGGTGCAACTAGAAATTTCCGCGTTGCGGATATAACTAGATTTATAAAAGAAACTAATGCTGCTGGAGCTTCTGGTCAGTTGGTTTATTCTTTTGAAAGCAACGAAGTACAGAAGTCAGCAGGAAGTTTTGTTGGTACATTTTCAACTGGAACACAATTCTCTAAATTAACATCAATTAAAGTAAGTAAGTTTCCTAACGGAAGCTCACAACCGGTTGCTGAATTTTTAGCAACCCTTGTTGATAAGAATATCATAATGAATGATATTTTAAACATAAACAATTTTGGTACATATGCTGTTTCGGCAGTAACTCAAGATTCTAATGCAACCGATTATTACGACATAGCTCTAACACCTGTTAGTAGTAATGGTTCTTTAGTAGATGAGCAATTTTATTCAATTATATTATATGCAGGTGCAGCAAGTGGTGATAAAACATTTAAACACACTCAAAGCGCTGAGTCAAACACCTGGACAATAAATCACGGTCTTAACAAAAAACCATCAGTAACAGTTACTACAGCTGCTACAGAGGCAGTAGTAATAGGCGAAGTAACATATACGAATAATAACACGCTTGTGGTTTCATTTGAAGCAGCATTCAATGGAATTGCTTATCTAAACTAAACATATAAAAAATGGCATTAAAATATTTATCTAACATTGATCTTGGCGGTCTTCAAATACAGAACGCAAAACCTTACGTTATAACAACAGCGGATCAAGACAACTTTGCAGATCCAAGTCACGCTAACTATCTATTAACATCCTCTGTTAACATAGGTAAGATGTATTGGAATAGTCAGACATTAACATTCCTCATATGGAAAGGAACCGGCTGGGTTGTTCTAGATGGCTCTGGGGATATATCATCTGTAGCTTTAACGGCTGATGATGGTAATTCAATAACTGACAATGCTGGTGGTGTTGATTTTACTATATCAGGTGATACTGGTATAACAACTAGAGTAGCTAGTGGTAAAATAGAAATTGACTTAGATGATGTTACTAGAACAAATACAACACCCACAGCAAATGTAGAGTACGGCGGAACTATATCACCTATCACAAGTTTAACAACAAATGACCAAGGTCAAGTAACAGCTGCAGCTACTACAACTATTACGTTGCCAGATTTAGGTACTGCATCTGACGAAGCTTTACCGGGTAACACAGATATATTAGATGTTTCAAACGCTCACTTACTTACCAGACTAGCTGCTTTAGAATCAACTGGTGGCACTTCAGACGAAGATATAGTAATAGGTACTGATGCTGGTGATACAATAAGTTTTACTGGTTCTATTAAGATGAACCAAGATTCATCTTTTCTAGCAGATCAGTTTACTTTTGAAGATCCAACAACTGGAAAACCATTAGTTGTACTTAAAAATACAAATAACGATGCTGCTGGTTCCACATTAAGATTCACAAAAGATACCAGCACTTCAGCTGCTGCTAACGATGAGATTGGACAAATTGAATTTAAGCACGATGACAGTGGTAACAACCAGCACTTATATGCTTCGGTACAAGGTTTCTCAAAAGACCCCGCAAATAATGACGAGCTTGGTAAATTAAAACTAGGTGTATCTACTGGTCAAGTTGGGACTAATAGTTATCAAGATGGTTTAGTAATAGAAGGACATGCGACTGATAATAGAGTGGATGTTACTATTGGTAACGGTACAGATTCTGTTACAACAATAGCTGGTGATCTTACGGTGACAGGTACTACAACAACTGTTAATTCAACCGTAGTTGATATTGCTGATAAAAACATTAAAATAGCAAAAGGCGCTACAACCGGAGCTAACACTGATGGCGCTGGTATAACATTTAGTAGTTGGACAGCCGCACCTATACTATCTTGGGATAATGGAAATACTAGATTAAACGTAAACAAAAACTTTAACGTTGCTGGCGATCTCACGGTAAGTGGATCAATAGATGGTATTGCTGATTTATACACTGATGTTACAGCTAACACGGCAAAACAAACAAACGTTACTACAGATTTAAGTAACACAGCTGATGGTGGTAAATTAAGAGTTCATTCATCTGATGGTAATGACACTGATCTTCCAGCTGCTACAACAAGCGCTTGGGGTGTTATGTCTGACGAAATGTTCGATGTACTTTATGCAGCTCAAACAGCATCTGAAGTTACATCAGCAATTGATGCTTACAGTAAGACATTTATAATTGCAGGAACTGGTTCTGCTAAAACATTTACTTTAAATCATCAATTTAATACATTTAAAGTTAAAGCCGAAATACTAGAATATGGAAATAACGGTACTGGAGCTACTTACGCTACAGTACATACAGACGTTAGAAGATCTACTGTTGATGATGTAGTAGTGGAATTCGCTGTGAACCCAGTAAACAATCAAGACTATTTAGTGTTACTTACGAAAGTAACAAACTAATATAATAAAATTTTAACATGGCTCAAAAGTTTTTAAGTGGAATTGACATTTCAGGAAATATTGTTGTCGACAGTAATAGTGCTGTTGGCGCCACTGTCTTAGACATACAAGGAACTCAAGGCCAACTCTTCTCACTCACAAACTCCCTTTCCGGAGATTTATTCTCAGTATCAGACATATCAGG
>Ga0209336_10001925_pt1 | contig 9919 bp, 10 predicted proteins | sample LinPmetageLP32_FD_184042 | JGI IMG/M metagenome (GOLD analysis project Ga0209336, IMG submission 184042) | Marine viral communities from the Pacific Ocean - LP-32 (SPAdes) (version 2) | ecosystem: Environmental > Aquatic > Marine > Oceanic | place: Pacific Ocean | collected 2009-08-23 | reverse complement strand
CATACAATATCTTTTTGTAGTGTTTTTCGTCATATTTACAGAAAATCTTGTGAGCCATCTTCTTACCAATTTTACGTGGATAGACTGACCACAATATTGTGAAATCTTCGTTAATATATTCTTTTGTATTATCTTTAGTATTGGAGGGTTGTGTGACCCTGTCCTTCTTGGTTTCTACACACGCAGGGGTTTCTACACCCATAGCCATAGTTAAGTGATATCTATTGCTTGTATTACCACCATCATTAGTCTTTCTGTGTTCTATTCTCAACAAACCCATTTCTTCAAATTGTTTGATTGCTCTTTGCACACCCTTAGTATCTTTAAGACCTACTATGTTTGCAAGATGTCTATAAGATGGATAACAGCTACCCTTTTCATCTGCATAATTGCCGAGTATAACTAATATAAATTTCTTCGTTGGTGTTAAGCCGCTTATTTTCAGTGCTTGATTTAGGCATTCTATTGACATTTTATCTCCATTTCTCGTATGATTTTTCTATTTGTGATGAACGATACACTTTTACTTTACCTATTTCTTCATCATAGAATCTTAAGAATTTTCTAGTAGAATTAGTGTAACCGCAGAATGTACCAAATATAGTTGTGCGTTTTATTCTGCACCGACATCCATGTGTTAGTTCTTCTTGACTTAGTGTTTCATTTTTACTCATTTTAATTACCTCAATTTATTATTTGATTCTCTCTTATTTGTAATTAAAAGAAAACCCTTTTCGGAATATCATTTAAATTCCTTGTTTTTTATCACTTTACTTGAGTACTCTTTTGTCCATATTAATTTACTACATTCGTTTCTGTAGTCTGCACCTTTGTATCTATAATTTGCCAATGTTATTGTCGGTTGACTATATAAAAAAACATGAGGGTGTAAAACAGCTACTCTTTTAATATGATTGATATGTATATTACCTTTATGACAAACTGTACCCAAAGCATCTAAACTGGTTTTCCATAAATCTTTATATTGTTCATAATTATCTATAAAGAAATTAGTTCTGTCAGCCATGTAATCTATGCCTTCATTATAATCACTCATATATGCTCTTATGTTTTTATTTAGATCATTATCAAGCCTTGACACTTGCTCTAGGGCATCTTCATCTGGATATAAGTTTTTAGGACTTACATCTATTTCTAATACGACTGCTTTATCATCGTCATATTTATTAGCATCATATTCACCTTCAGGTATGCTTTCATCAGCCAAGTGGTAAGTGCTATTGAAAGCAAAGTAACATCCATAACAATTAGTCAGGTAGACCATTTCTGGATTGCTTTTTAATGTGTGCTTCCAATTGCCATCACCCTTACGTGGAGCAATGGATTTTGTCTTGATAATCTGTTGTAGATTTCTGTAAGACGTTCCGTGGTATAGTTTCATTTTATCTCCTTCAATTTAGTACGATATGGATTCTGCCCTATATTTGAAAAAAAGAAAACCCTTTACGGAATAAATAAATGTTGCCGTATCATGAAAAATAAAGAATAATCAAATAATAAATTGAGACCGATAAGGTCAGGAGAATAAAATGAGAAAAGAAAGTAAGTACCCAAAAACCCTAAAACAGTTAGAAACTAAATGGATCACAATTGCAGGTCGTGATTACAAAAGAAATGGTGCGTTTTTTAATCACTGTTGGTCAACAACAGACCAAGCTGTAGAAAAATACGAAAATGACTTTTATAGTAAAGGTGATTTAATCCTTTGGAAATCAAATGATAGTGAGCCTTTTGGTGATTTGTTATTAGACTTTTACGAAGCAAGACTAATTACTTGGGAACAAGTTGTTGCTACTTGTGAGTCAAAAGAAAAAGAATGCGATGCGTTTTGGGAGAAGATAAATGAAAATAATTAAAAACACTTCATCGTTTGATACTGTAAAACTTAAAACACTTTACAGTCACATACATAGGGAAATATCTAAATCAGAAGGCAAACTTAGATATTGGAAAACACTCAAGATACAAATATGGCAGAAGAAACATGGCTACTCAGGTCATGCATACTTAGATAAATACTATGGTGTGAACCACGATATGCATTTATCAATGTCAGAAGATTTAAGTTTGTATCACATAGCACAATTGTTCGCACATGAATTAATGCATAACTATGGATATGACCACTCACAGTTTAGGCATCACCCACTTGATGTAAAACAAATGGCAATTATTACTGATAAGTTTACTGATGCAGACTATTTCAAGAAAGTAGATAAACCAAAGCAACCTATCAACAAAGTAGCTAAGAACTATAAGCAACTACAAAGTAGACAAGCTAATTTACTTAAGAAACAAAAACAGTATGAAAGCAATCTTAAAAGGATAGCTAACAGCATGAAGAAAATAGAACGGAAGCTAAAACATTACGAGAAGATATATGATGAAGATAGACTCAATCGTAAACATGATGAATACATACCAAAACAACCTAAAGAAAAGATTGATTGGTATGTTGAAATGAAAAAACTAGCAGACAAGCACGAATGTTTAACAGTAGAGCAAGATGAAGAATATGACGAATACAATCGTTTATTCATTGAAAAAGATGTTTTCATATATGGCAATCACCCAGAATATTGGAATTATGACAAAACAGGTACTTATCCTTGCGATAGAAGATATACATGGCAACAGTTATACAAGTTGACTGTGCAAGAACTTAAAGAGAAAGATATCTATTGTGGGTAATGACAGAACAATATTCTATTGTAAGAAATGTGATGAGCCTTTTCGGTATTATCAGGGTAAAGGTTACGAAATAAATGAAAAGATGACCTGTACATACTGTCAATCTAAACCAAGACGTAAGAAAGATAAAAAATAACTATAAGAATTTACATCTATTCCGAAATGTATTACATTGTGAGAAATATTGAGAAAATATGGCTACTAAAACAGCAAATAAAAAACTTACTGATGTACTTAAATTACAAATTCGTAATGAGTATGTGCAAGGTATAGACGATGATTCAGGTGAACGAGTTTTGTTCACCCTTGATGAGTTGTACAAGAAGCATAAAGTAGCCAAATCAACACTTTACAGGGTAGCGAACAAAGAAGGTTGGAAGGTTGAAAGAGAAAGATTTCAACAACAATATTTAGCGAAGTTAGACCAAGAAAGAGCAAAGAATCTAAGTGTTGAATCTAAGAAGTTTGATACAAACAGTCTCAACCTAGCTAAAGCATTAATGGCAACAGTTGGACAGAACATCAGAAAGAACACAGAAAATATCAATGAAGGTAAAAAGAACTTTATTCCTTCGCAAATAAACGCTCTAGCTAATGCTGCACTTTCTGCACAAAGATTGGCAAAATTAGCATTAGGAGAGACAACACACAATGTGGAACTAAATGCAAATATCACAGAAGAAGCCGCCTTCAGAGAAGCTATGGAATTGCTTGACACAGTTGCAAGAAACAAGCAACAAGCAAACGATAGCTCTGTACACTAGTTGGTTAAAGACAGCTAGAGCAAAACAAATAGCACCTGACGTAGATTTCTACATATGGTTAATACTCGCAGGACGTGGTTGGGGAAAAACAAGGACAGGTGCACAAGACATAGTTACTTATGCTTTGCGGCATCCTAACTCTAATTGTGCAGTAGTTGCACCAACGCATGGTGATTTGAGGAGAGTATGTTTCGGTGGTCCAAGTGGTTTATTGTCTATAATACCAAAGGAATGTTTTATAAAGTCTAGCGATCAAAAAGGATATTCTTCTTCAACCTCTGAAATAAGATTATCTAATGGCTCAAAAATATCAGGCTTCGCTGCACAAGAACCAGACAGGCTTCGTGGTCCACAGTTTCATAGAGCATGGTGTGATGAGTTAGCCGCTTGGAGATATCCTGAAGCATTTGATCAATTGATGTTTGGTCTACGTTTAGGAGAAAATCCACAGTGCGTAATAACTACTACACCCAAACCAACAAAAATTATCAAAGAACTTATTGAACGCAAAGATTGTCATGTAACCAGTGGTAGTACGTTTGAAAATGAAGCAAACCTTGCCGAAAGTGCATTGGCGATGCTTAAAGATAGATATGAAGGCACTACATTAGGTAGACAGGAGTTATACGCAGAAGTAGTTGATAACTTTGAAGGAGCATTGTGGAATAGTGCTGCAATAGAAGAAACAAGGCTGAGAGATGACGTAGAACGAGAGTTGACTAACATAATTGTAGCTATAGACCCTGCAGTTACAGCAAATGAAAATTCAGATGAAACAGGCATTATTGTAGTTGGCAAAGACATAAATAACGAATACTATGTATTAGAAGATTTGTCTGGTAAGCATTCTGCAGACAAATGGGGTAGAATTGCAATACGAGCCTATTATGAATGGGAAGCTGATAGAATAGTAGCAGAAGTTAATAATGGTGGCGACTTGGTGGAAAGACTGTTAAGAAATATAGATAGCAATATTCCTTACAGGTCAGTTCACGCAACAAGAGGGAAGCTAGTAAGAGCAGAACCAATTGCTGCATTGTACGAGCAGAAGCGAGTTCATCATGTTGGTTATTATCCTGAATTGGAATCACAAATGTGTACCTATACAGGAGATATAAAAACGAGTCCTGATAGACTTGATGCGTTAGTTTGGGGAATGTCTGAATTAAGCAAGTCAAAAGGACATGTAAATTGGAGAATAAGCTAATGGCAGAAAAGAAAAGTATATTTCAAAGAATGTTTGGTAGCAGTGATATTCAAACTGATTATAAACAAGCAGGAAACATGGTTGGCTACTTCGGTGTCAACACACACAGCAAAGAATACAAGTATGCAGATTTAGCCAACGAAGGTTACAAAAAGAATGCGATTGTATATCGTTGTGTCAATGAGATTTCTAAAGGTGCTAGTTCAGTAGATTATTTACTCAAGAGCGGTGATGATGTAATAGAGCAACACCCACTGATAAATCTTATGGACAGACCTAATCCATTACAGTCTAAATCAGAGTTTATGAATGCCATGTTCGGTTTCTTAATGCTGAGTGGTAATGCTTATGTACTTAAAGTAGGCAGCGAACTTGGTAAGCCTAGAGAATTGCATTTGTTAAGACCAGATAGAATAGTTATAAAAGGCGGCAATAAAGCTATACCACAAAGATACGACTATATTATCAATGGTAAAGTACAACAGAGTTTTCAAGTAGACCCCAACACAGGCTTTAGCGAACTAAAACATATAAAACTGTGGAATCCACTAGATGATTACTATGGTTGTTCACCACTTGCAGCCGCAGCAGTAGAAGTAGATCAACACAATCTAGCTAGTCAGCACAATATCAATCTTTTAAACAATGGTGCAAGACCAAGCGGTGCAGTTATATTTAAACCAAAAGATGATGGTGGATTTGCTATCAATCTTTCTGAATCACAAAGGCAACAATTACTAACAGACCTCAACAACAGATTTACAGGTGCAGGTAATGCAGGTAGACCAATGTTGTTAGAGGGAGATTTTGATTGGAAAGAAATGGGATTGAGTCCTAAAGATATGGATTTCATTAATCTAAAACACATGAGTGCTACCGATATTGCTTTATGTTTCGGTGTACCTTCTCAATTAGTAGGTGTTCCTGATGCACAAACTTATGCAAATGTAGCAGAAGCAAGACTTGCATTGTATGAAGAAACAATCATACCGCATCTTAAATTAGTAGAGTCAGACCTTAATGAGTGGTTAGTGCCTATGTTTGATGAAAGATTGTATTTAGAGTTTAGTACAGAAAACATACCTGCATTAGCTGAAAGAAAGAGAAAAACATATGAGAACATTACTAGTGCAGTTACAGCAGGGATAATGACAAGAAACGAAGCGAGAGAACAAATAGGTTTAAGTCCTGTAGATGGTGGTGATGAAATATATATTAATGCTTCTCTATTCCCATTGGGTAGTGAAAGTCCGCCAGAGCCAGACAAACCTGACAACGAAGAAGATTTGAATGAATACGAAGATGTGGAAGAAGAAGTAGATGAAGAAGATAAATATGACTTTTGGAATGATGAGAAAGCAATAGCAGATATAGACTTCACACCTAGCGACGGAATGGCAACTGAAGCAAAAAAAGGTTTAGCATGGAGAGAAGAATACAAAAGAGGTGGCACAAGAGTTGGTGTTACTAGAGCAAATCAATTAATCAGTAAACAGAAACTTTCACCAAGCACAGTAAAACGTATGTATAGTTTTTTCAGTAGACATGAAGTAGACAAACAAGGACAAGGATTTAAACAAGGTCAAGAAGGTTATCCAAGTGCAGGGAGAATAGCATGGTCATTGTGGGGAGGAGACGCAGGTTTCTCTTGGTCAACTAAGAAAAGAAATCAAATAGAAGCAGAAAGTAAAGCAGAAGCAGATGCGTTGAAAGTTGGTGATATGGTCTCTTGGGATAGTTCGGGTGGTAGAGCCAGAGGTAAGATAAAAAAGATTGTAAGGTCAGGTAAATTATCTGTGCCTGATACAAGTCTTACACTTAATGCAACAGAAGAAAATCCTGCATGTTTGATAGAAGTTTATCGTGGCGGTGAGCCTTCAGAAATAATAGTCGGACACAGGTTTGCAACATTGCGTAAGTTATAATGAGTTTGTCTCTAGTTCAAACAAAACAAATACAAAATTTCCGACAAGGAAGAGTAAATACTCGCAAAGAAATACGCAGACAACAAGTACTGCGAACAAATCTAGAAAGAAGAATATACAGACAGCTGTTAAGTGAATTCAGTAGATTTGTTAATACTAAGGCTTATCTTTTCAAAGAGTTTAATCTTTACAACCAATTCATTGCGGCAAGAGATTTAGAAGAAGCATTCCTACCTATAATGTTTATGCACTACAAAAAAGTCTTTAGAAGTGTATTTGATTCTAACGAATCTCACTACGACAAAATAAAAAAAGCAGATGAAGCAATAATATTTGGCAGAAACATTGATATTGAGGAACTAATAGAAATATATAACAAGGGTAGACTTTTATACTTATCTGGTATAACAATGTCTATAGCAAAGAAAGTTGAAAGAATAATTACTGATGGAAGGGAAGAAGGTTTGAGTGTTAGCAAGATAGCAGAAAACATAAGCAGCAAAGTTTTACCAATAAGTAGAAGCAGAGCAGCCTTGATTGCAAGAACTGAAACTCACAATGCAGCAAGTTTTGCAAACCACCAGTATCACGATATATTGAAAAAAGATTTAGATTTGAATATGATGAAAAGATGGGTTTCAACCAGTGACGATAGAACAAGGTCTGCACACGTTGAAGCAAATGGACAAGTTAGGGCAATGAATGAAGATTTTGACATAGGCGGTTCACAAATGAGTCATGCAGGAGACCCAAGAGGTGGTGCTAAAAACAATGTGAATTGTCGTTGTGTAATAATCTATGCAGACGCTGAAGATATTGTGCTATGATTAACAATCAATTACTATATGTAGTAAAAAGAGGATATCTATATGACAACTGAATATACAGATGCAGAAAATATCTTAGCTAATCGTACAAGCCTGTACTCCTCTGATGAGGTTTCTAACGAGAAAGAAAGTAAAGACGAAATAAGAAAAGATGTTTATACATCTTCCGAAGAAGCCGATGCACGAGCAGAAAAAATTGGTTGTGTTGGTTCGCATTCACATGATGAAGATGGCAACACTGTTTATATGCCTTGTAAGACTCATGAAGAATACACTGAGCTAACTGGCGAAGATGTTAAAGCTGATGTAATAGAGTTACCTATAGATAACGAATACATAGAAATAAAAACCGAAATTAAAGCCTACGAAGACTCAGACGAAGAAGATGAAGAGTATGGTCAGTTTGAAGGTTACGCATCTGTATTTGAAAATACAGACTTAGGTAATGATGTCATAAAAACAGGAGCATTCAGAAGAAGCCTTAAAAAAAGAGGTGTTATGGGTGTTAAGTTGTTATATCAACATAAATCAGATATGCCTATTGGTGTATTTGAATCTATAAAAGAAGATAAGCAAGGTCTGTACGTAAAAGGTAAATTAGCCTTGAAAACTACAGCAGGTCGTGATGCTTATGAATTATTAAAAATGGGTGCTTTAGATGCAATGTCTATTGGTTTTAGAGCAAACCCAGAAGAAGTTTCTTACGATAAGCGTACTAATAAACGCATGATTGGAGAAGTAGATTTAATGGAAATCTCATTGGTCACTTTCCCTATGAATCCTCAAGCGAAGATTCGTAGTGTAAAAGGCACAGAGGTTACTATTAGAGAATGGGAGAATGGACTGCGTGATGCTTTCACATTATCTCGTTCAGAAGCAAAGGTGGCTGCAAAAGCAGTTCACGAGGTATTTGAATTAAAGACAGGTAGTGAGATGCTAGATGTCAGTGAGTCTAATGCTGAATTGGTAGATGCCTTAAAAAACTTAACTTTAACCCTAAAAAAAACACAATAAGGAGGACGATATGTCTGAAGATGTGAAAAAGGTTATGTCAGAGTTTGGTCAAGCGTTTGAAGAATTCAAAAAAGCTAATGACGAAAAACTGGAAAACCTAGAAAAAGGTTTAAGTGATCCGCTACTAGATGAGAAATTAACGAAAATAGAAAAAAAGCTAGATTCGTTAGAGGACATCAACCAAGCGATTACTCAAACCAAAGCAAAACAGGAAATTGCTGATGAAAAGGTTGAACATTTAGAAACAGTTCTTACAAGACCTGAATCTGGATATGATGCTAAATCAGTAGACAGCACTGTTCAAGCGTTTGAAAACTATTGTCGTAAAGGTCTTGAACACCTTAACGATATAGAAAGAAAAGCGTTAACTGTCAGCAATGACAGCACTGGTGGATATTTAGCACCGCCTGAGTACGTGAGAGAGTTACTTAAAACAGTAACAGAAATCTCGCCAATCAGAGCAATTGCTAGACTCCGTACTACTGGTCAAAGAAGCATCCAAGTTCCTAAAAGAACTGGACAGTTTTCTGCACAATGGGTCGCTGAAAGCGGAACTAGAGCAGAGACAACTGGATATGCTGTAGGTCTAGAAGAAATCCCTGCACACGAGCATTACGCACTTGTGGATATTTCTGAACAAGACTTAGAGGATTCTGTTTTTGATCTAGAAGCTGAAATGCAATCTGAGTTCGCAGAGCAATTTGCGAAAGCAGAAGGTGCTGCTTTTGTTAGTGGTGATGCAGTTGGTAAACCTGAAGGATTTATGACTAATGGCGACGTTGGTTTTATAGTTTCAGGAGACGCTGATGAAATTACTGCTGATGGATTAATTAGTCTTGTGCATAACATTAAGTCTGAATATTCTAGAAATGGAACTTTTGTTTTTAACAGAACTTCTTTAGCTAAAATTAGAAAACTTAAAGATACTGCAGGACAATATGTTTTCCAAGCAGGTATGACTCTACAAGGTGGTGTTACTAACACTATTCTTGGTCACAGCTATGTTGAAGCAACTGATATGCCAAGTGAAGGTTCTAATACTTTCCCAGTAGCATTCGGTGACTTTAGACGTGCTTATATGATCGTTGATAGAGTTTCAATGGCGGTATTGCGTGACCCATTCACACAAGCTACAACTGGTAATGTTAGATACATTGCAAGACGTAGAGTAGGTGGACAGGTTATCCAAGCGGAAGCAATATCTAAACTTAAATGTTCTACTTAATAGGAGGTAATTATGAAAGATTTATCAAATAATATAGTTCCTGTAATGAGCATAATCCCTGCAGTAAAAACAGCTGCAGCCAATGGTGTAGGAGTTGACCTTCAAGGTTATGAATCCTGTCTAGCGGTTGTTAATGTTGGAGCAGAGGGTGATACTCTTGCAGCAAACTTGAACTTCCAAATATCCTTAGAGCATAGTGATGACAACTCTACTTTTACTGATGTTGCACAAGCAGATATCATTGA
>Ga0209336_10001917_pt1 | contig 9957 bp, 3 predicted proteins | sample LinPmetageLP32_FD_184042 | JGI IMG/M metagenome (GOLD analysis project Ga0209336, IMG submission 184042) | Marine viral communities from the Pacific Ocean - LP-32 (SPAdes) (version 2) | ecosystem: Environmental > Aquatic > Marine > Oceanic | place: Pacific Ocean | collected 2009-08-23 | reverse complement strand
ACCAACAGCTCTAACTCTAAACACGAGCTGTATTGTATAAACACTCACATAACTGATTCTAAGAGTCATCACCCCTTAGGTCAATAATAACTATATTTGCATTATGCCAATACCAGCAGGACTTGCAGCAGCAGGAAAACTAGTGGGACTTCTTGGCCCAGCAGTCGGAGAGTTTTTTGGAGCGAAAAAAGCGTCCGATTCTTTGGCTCAATCTCCAGAAGAAATCACAGCTCAGTTCGAGCAACTAAAGAAGGACATGCCTCAATACGGGGTGGGTAGCGCTTGGAATCAATACTTGGCTATGTCTAAGCAGGATCCAGCAGCTGACATGCAGCGACAGATCGCGGCAGAACAAGAGGCCTCCAGTATTGGAGCTTTAAAGGCTGGCGGGGCTAAGGCGTTGCTTGGAGGACTAGGGGCTTCTCAAAGAGCGGCAGCACAGTCCAGGATGGGTATTGAGGCTGACTCAGCAAAAAGACAGCAATCAGCACTTGGTCAGTTCGCTGGTGTTCAGCAAAGGGCTCAGGACATGCAAACAAGGGTTGGTCAAAATCTAGAGACTAGTCAATTTGAGGCTGTTAGAGAGGCAGAGCAACTAAACAGACAGCTAGAAGCTTCTAAGAATTTAGCTATGGGTGATCTTGCTGGTAGTGTTATGGGTCAGTTTGGCGAGGGTCATCTGGAAAACATGTTTGGGGGTATAAATTTGTCTGGGCTTAAAGGAATGTTTGGGGGAAACAAAAGAGCTAAAGCGGCTAGGGATAGCGCCAACGCATTTGCAGGCACCGTTACTGATCAGCAAATGGCTGACCTTCAGACCTCAATCCCAGGATTTTACAGGAAAGATGGAGGAATGACCACTCCTGGTGAGTTCTCCCACGAATCAAACCCTATCGACATTATGAAAGATGGGGCTAAGATCGGGGAGATGACTGGAGGTGAAGCCATCCTCAATCCAGAGCAGCAGAAGAAAGCAGCAAAACAATCACCGTACTTCCGCAAATTAATGCGTGAGTTCGCAATGAGAGACAGAAAATGAGTAACGGAGTAGTAAAATATCCATTTCCATCAGACTTCCAAGATCCTTACGCGGGTTTTAGGCAAGAGCTTGGAGATATAGAAAAGAAGCAGCAAGAGTCTCAAGACAAGGCTCTTAAAATGGCTTCAATGATTGAGATGGCTGATTCCTCAACCATGTTTGGGGGTGACTACTCTTACGCTAATAAATGGGCTCAGCACTTAACTGAAAACCTAGATAACTTCGCTTCCAGCACAGAAGGGATGATTCAGTTCCAGCAAGCAGCACAACAGCTTACTAACTTCATTGACGGATCAGAAGCCTACAAGAAGGAAAACTTCGGGACTGTAAAAGACGGGCCTCAGGCTGGTTCTTTTCAAGGTCAGGTGATGAGAGGTGTAATGGGAGACGACTTTCAGTTTGAGGGAGATCTCATTGATGAGCGCACCAAAGAGGAGTACGAGATGGAGTTCCTTAGGTTGAATCAAGAAGCATCCATTGATGGGTTTCAGAATGGATTACCCTCAAACCTAGGCGATTACAATCAGAGTAGACCTCAGAACCCTTTTATGCCTAGGCTTAAGGAGGCTAACATCATGATGGGTAGCACTTGGTACTCTAAGAAAGGCCCCAATAAATCTCACGAGACTATAGGTGAAGCCAAGGAGTGGACCAGGAACAGCATAGAGACAACACCTAAGCTTCAGAGACAGGCAGCTAGGGATTATCAAAGAGTTCAAAAAGAAGAGGGTAAGGAGCTTTCTGTTGAGGAAATTCTCAAGGACGATAATCACAGGGAGCAGGCTTACAATGATTGGGTTAACGACGCTGCAAATTCGTGGATTGATCCAAAGTTAAAAGAAAAGCAAACAAAGCCTACGGCTGCCGCTTCTAAGAGAGCTAATAACTTAGCCGCCCTTGTGGGTAGTGTTGTAGACCTACCATCCGAAGATGTTGTTGCGGAGATACCAGGAATGTCTACTGGTGGCGTTAAAGAAATAGACTTAGGTCGAAGTAAAAGACAGATAGTGTTTAGCCCTCAAGAGCTAAGTGAGAAAATAGATATAACAGCATTTGTTGATGAGTCTATTAGGACCAAGACGGTAAAGAACTCTGAATTTGAAGCACCTATTGACACTCAGATTGACGTAAAGGTTAGCCCTGGCCAAATGTCAGTAAGAGAGGATGGCATGATTATATTGTCAGGAATGGGTAATTTTGAAGATCAAGCAATAGGTGATATAGAGGTAGACCCAAATAGTACGGAAGGTCGTAAACTAATGGGTGCCTTAAATGCGGATTTCATAACTTCGTATGGCCTTAGCTTTAATGATTTTACACAGCAGTTAGGTTTGTCTTCAGAGGCCCCAGAGCAGGTTGGTTGGGATCCTAACGCATATTAACAAAAGGAATGAACGAGCAGTATTTAAAAGGACTTCATCAGCACCTAGGGGTTAATGATGACTATGATACTTGGGTTAACTCTGTGTCTGGAAACAAAGAGTATCTTCAAGGGCTTCATAACCACCTTAAAATAAAGGACGACTACGATACTTGGTACTCGTCTGTATGGGGTTCTCCAGAGGAAGACCCGCTTTTTTTTTCTCCTTCCCAAGAAGAATACGTCCCAGCTTCAACAGAGGATTTCTTGGCTTTTACGCCGAGCTCAGAGGTTGCAGATACAGATTTGGGATTGTCTTCGAAAAAAGATAAGCCTGCGCAAAGATTTAAGGATTTTGGAAGGGATTTTACCTCTGACACAGGGGAAAAAGACTACTTCGAAAGTTTAAAAGAATACGCTGACGCAAGTGTTGATCCAGATGCTAAGACTTTTTATGACTTAGAGAAGTACAATAATTTAAGCGAGTACGAAAACGGAGAGTCAAGAGCTTCTGTTCCAGATATGTTTAGCATGACAGCTAAAGCAGAGGAAGAGGAAAAGAAAGGGGCTGATCAGCGATTACTACTAGCCAAAGAGGTTGCAAGGCAATCAGTGAGAAATATAGCCCTGGGTACAGCTCAAAACACTTTAGCAAACGCAGTGGGGGGTACTGTGAACAACATTAAAAACTCAGTAGCATCAAAAGTAGCTTCAAGAGAGTCTGCTTTAGGTAATGACTTCGAGGCAAACCAGATAAACACACTACTTGAGGCTGATAGAGAGGAGCAAGAAAGAAGCAAGTCAGCTCAGCAGATAGCTCTAGGTGTGTCTGAAGCCAACGCAAAAAAGGGGATATTTGACACCTTTAATGAAGGTGATGTTTCTGATGGATTTAAAAAGCTTTTTGTTGAGGGTGCATATGCGGCTATAGACGCACCCAGAACAGCGGCTCCTTTCCTTGCAGGAATGGGTGTTGGTGCTGCGGTAACTGGGATAAACGTAGCAGCAGATGAGTACACAAGAAGGCTTAGTGACCCAACTTTAAGTAAGTCTGATAAGATGGCTTACGCTATGTCTCACGCTACCATAGAGTCTGTACTTGCACTCGGATTCGGAAAGGCGGGACTTGGTTTGCAAAACGTAGCCTCTAAGCTTGGGCAGAAAGCAATGAAAGAAGGGTCAAGAAAAGCTAGTAGCGTTGTCAGTTCTAAAGGAATGCAGTTTCTAAGAGAGACTGGAGGTGAGGGAGTTGAAGAAGGGTTGGTTAGCGCTCTCACACAAGCAACAGACCAATACTTGGACTCTGAGTTCGGAAAAGATCCAGAAAAGTTTAGCTACAGTAGTGTTTTGGATGCTGCTGTGCTTGGTATGATGGGTGCTGGTGGACCTTCAGCTCTTACGCTGTCTTCTATGCCAAGCTCTAAGGAGATTCCTCACTCAGCGGTTGCTGAAGAAAGAGAGCAGATTGACAAGGAGTTGAGAGACCTCAAAGCAGATTATGATAGTGAAAGGGATCCAGACCTCAAAGCTGTAAAGAAAATAAGGCTAGAAGATAAGTTCAGAGCTTTCGACGCTTTAAGCGGTATGGAAGCTGAGGCTTACGCAACACTTAGCGACGAAGATGCCGTCAAGGTTTCTTCTATTAACCGTCGTATGGCTGACCTTAAGATGCAGATTCGAAGCAAGAAAGACCTTGCTGGCATTGACTACAACGAAGATCAGCTTAAGCAAAAGCAAGAGGAATTCGACAGCTTAAGTAAAGTAAAGAAAGATATTGAGGGTCAGGCGTTTAGCAAGGCTTACGCTAAAGAAAACGATGGACAGCTTCCGTTGTTTGCTGAAGACTCTGAAGGTAATGAAGTTGAGGTCAAACCAGCACCAGTGCCTAAAGAGGTTGTATCTGAACACGCTAAGCTAGAAGAAGAGCCAGCAGAAGAGGTTACTCCTCTTGAAGATGAAGTAGAAGAGAAATCTCCTGAATACAAGGCTGTTGATTTAAGTCAGGTTTCTAGTGAACGTTTATCAGAAAGTGAGGTTCCTACTGAGTTTCATGAAAGCCTTACAAATCTGTCTGGTGCATTCAGAACTCCACTGACTGAGAGTGAGATGGCTTGGCACTCTTCTCCAGATGCTTACGCCAAAAACATGGGGTACGCTGATTTTAAAGAGATGTTCGAAAAGAACGAGGTTACCCTAGGGGCTGTTAAGGGTAAAACCATACACTTGTATGATTACAGAAAAGCGCTTCAAGACAACGATATTGATTTATCATCAATAGATACTATAGAGGATACAATCCGTCATGAGTTTAGTCACGCTGCGTTAAACTCTGTAATTGGACAGAGCGCTGAATCTAGATCTAGGCTATTTGAAGAGATGCAAAAGATCTCAAAAGACAACAAGTCTATTGCTGATCTAATCAATAAAGTAGAAGGTCTATATGATGGGGCTCAAGAGGCAGAGGTTCAAGAGGAGGCTATTGTAGCTCTTCTTGTTGATTACGCTGCAAACCCATCTAAATACAAGAGTGTAGCTCAAAGAATTATAGATGCTATAAACTCTGTGTTCTCTCAGTTTGGGGGTCCTAATGTTATTACTAACGAAACAGACCTTATGGCGCTTGCTCGTAGCTATGAGGTTGCGGCTAAGACTGGAAAGAAGACTGAGGTAAAAACAAAAGAAGGGGACACACCTCAAGCAAGGGAGTCCAAGGCTAAGTTTACTTACCTAAACGACACTGAGGTGTTTTATGAATATGTTCCAGCTGTTGGAGCTACAGAAGAGGTCCTCAAGAAGAAGTACAGGTATGCTTATCAAGACGAAAGCAAATCCATAAAGGTAAATGACTACAATCACTTCAAAAACTGGTATAACAAACTTACAGGAAACGGAAGAGCCAATGTGGTTCAGGGTATGTATCATATAGTTGACGGAAAGAAAAAGCCGATCAAACCACCAAAGAAAAAACTAAACCCTGACGGAACTCCAGCTTGGATCGAAAGACCTAAAACCTTTCGGCAAAAGAGGATTCAAAAAGCCATAGACGCTGAAAAGAGACGAGTTGAACGAGTAAAAGAGGGAACAGCCTTGCGTATGGAGGCAAGAAGAATCTTATCTGACTTTGGGCTTGATCCTATTCGAGTCGATGTAAGCAGCTTTATGCCTAGAGAGTCTGGTATTTCTGATCAGCAGTTCAGCTATGCAGAAAAAACCCCAGAGATGTATGAGTCTGCTATAAGAAACATACAGGCTTTGATAGAATCTGGGTTTGACCCTAGCGGATACAGAGATAAGTCATTCTTTAGAGAGGAAAACATAGAGATGTTTACCTTAGCTGAGGGTGACTACATGACACCTCAGGAAAGGGTTGACATGGATCTCACGAAGCCAGAGGAAGATGGATCTCGAAAAGAGATTGGATCCTCTAGATTCTCGAAGACAGATTTAAATCCATTAAGGATTAGCGAAAGAGACAGATCAAAGGCTGAGGAGTTAGGTTTTGTTATTTCTGACCTCAAAGAGATCGACGGGAAGATGGTTGTTTACATGGGTTACGATAAAACCATGCACAATCAGTTTGGACCTACAAAAATTGGAAGTCAATTCAGGATTGACATGAGTTCTGGCGCTAACAGTCAAAGCTTTTTGTCTTCTGTTAACGAAGCAAAAGGAAAGTCACTAAGTAAAAAACTCAACGAAGCCGCAAAACAAGCCAGAGATTCTGGTCAAAATGAGATATATATTGCTTATGTCTCTCAAAACGAAGCAGCTATTCTTGGAAACATTCAGGCTTTTTCAGGAACAGTAGACTTTCTACTTGACTACTATAAAGAAATGGGTGTTGTGGATCCCAGGGAAGACGCAAAGAAGGTAAATAGACTAAAAATATTCCTAGAAAGGGATAGTGGGGTTAAGTATATCAATGGAGACCCAAAAGAGCCTGGAGTTAAGAACGCTCTTAAGGAGGTTTTAGTCCCATTCATGAAAGACTCTTCAAGAGAGGAGTACTCATCATATCTATCTAAGAATAGCGATAAAATTGAATGCAATGACGAGCAAGATCACGATGTAATAAAACTTGCTATAAAAGACTTTGTTTCTACTGAAAAGGCCAATGACTACCTAGGTTCTGTTAGGTCTAAATACCCTAAGGTTCAATACCTTCAAAGTATGTTTGACTTTAGGATTTCTTTAGGAAACGCCCTTATGTCAAAAAATAGAGGTGGTTTATTTGCTGGCTCTAATCTTCCAGAGGTTTTGACAGCAAAGAAAATAAAAGAGTCTTTCGTAAACCCAATGTTTGAAGGGTTTAAGAGCGGTGAAATAATGGCTTTTCAAAAGATTGACCTAAAAGAAGGTGAAGACTTTAGCTTTGAAAGAGTTACAGACAAGCCATCTCCCCAAGAACAGTTTCAAGGAGTGATAGAAACTAAATCTAGGGTGGAGTCAATGCCATTCCCTGTCAATATTACCTACGGAACGTTTGATTCTTCAGATAAAAAAAGCTTAATTATACCTAGCAGGAGGTATCATTACTATGACTTAAACTCTGAGGGGCTATTGTCTGAGTACGATAAGAAAGCTAAAATGGCTTTAAAGATTTTTGGAATTAGAGATGCTATTAAAAAGGAGGTTCCTCAAAGACTTAGAGGGGGTACAACCTCTAGGATGTCTATGGGCGTTCAGTATTCTATGCTTAAGTCAGCGATAGCTAAGGAGGCTGTTAGTCCAGACCACGGAGTCAAGTTCTCTAGGGCTGATTTTGTGGAATCAAACGATGACAATGGAAACAGCTGGCAGATGCGCACCAGGTCCTCTATCCAGTCATGGAGAGACCTCTGGCTTGTAAGGTTACAAGACAAGTACAGAATGGTGTTTTTACTTCAGCAAGATATAGAGAGCTTTAAGGGAAAGTCTGTAAAAGAAACAGAGGACTTTAAGATGGCTGAAGAGAGGATGTATGGTATGGCATCTGAAGCATTGAGTCAGTTAGATGAAAAGCTCAATGAGGTTACGTCAGCTATGAAGTCAGAAAACGTTAAGATTGATGATCTGTCAGAATACATGTATGCTCTTCACGCTGAAGAAAGAAACAAAGTAATTGCAGAGAGAACAGAAGGTGAAGTTGAAGACGGAAGTGGAATCACTAACGAAGAGGCTAACGACATCATAAACAATATCCCTGAAGATAGAAAAGCTCAACTCGACAGCATAGTTGAAATCATCAGGGGTATTCAGCAGGACACAAGAAACACGATGGTAAAGTATGGTCTTGAAACTAAAGAGACTATAGACGCTTTCGAGAAGATGTTCAGCAACTACGTGCCTCTATCTGGGCTTGCTAGAGACGAAGACTCTTCTGTTTCTAGCCCTTACCCGACAGGTGGTGCTGGTCTTAGCGTATTTGGTGATCAGACCAAACGAGCAAAGGGGCGTAAGACTAGGGCGGAGAACGTTCTTGCTCAAGCCGTTGCGCAGAACGCCTCCGTTCATATTGAAGCGAGAAAGAACGAGGCTATGAACGCTTTGTACAATCTCGTTAAGAACAATCCAAATCCAAATGTCTGGAGAATTGTAGAAACGGCCAACGCTTTAGACCCACATACTGTGGCTGTAAGGATTAACGGAGAGCAGAAGTTCATCAGATTTAAGGATGCTAGCTATGCAGCCACCCTTAAGAACATGAATCAACCTCAGACTAATCAGTTCATCAGGCTTCTTAGAATGCCTTCTAATTGGTTGAGAGCGGCGTTTACAACTCAAAACCCAGAGTTTCCGATACAGAACTTTAGCAGAGATATCCAGTCAGCTGTATTTAACGCTGCTGCTGAGGCAGAGATAGAGGGAGGGGCGCTTAACTCTAAGAGGGCTATGAAGAGCTTGTTCAATAATGTGTTGCCATCTCTCAAGGCTTTACTAAAGGAGTCTGTAGGTAAAGAAGGGAAGGCAGATCCTGTGATGATTAGGTACTACCAGGAATTTAAAGAGGACGGAGGAAAGACTGGTTGGGCTTACATGAAGCCCCTGGAAGAGATTGCAGAGCAATTAGAGAACGCATCCAAAGAGAAGACAAGAACTCAAGAGATATTAGGTAAACCCAAACAGGCTTTAGATTTTGTTGAGGGAATCAACGACGCATTTGAAAACAGCATTAGGCTTGCGTCATACATAGCTGCAAGAGAGTCGGGGACATCAAGAGGAAAGGCGGCTCAGCTGGCAAAAAACATTACTGTAAACTTTAATAAGCACGGTGAGTGGGGTCAAACTCTCAATGCTGTTTACTTATTCTTCAACGCATCCGTTCAAGGTACGGCTAGGGTTGGAAAGTCACTAACTGGACTTAAACCTCCAGTAAAGCCTGACGGATCTACGAGGGATTGGTACGAAAGAGCAACCACAGCACAGAAGATGGCTGGAGGACTGACCCTATTTAGCTCAATGCTTACTATGATCGGCATGGCTATGTCAGATGAAGACGAAGATGGTGAGTTGTACTGGAATAAGATTCCTGACTATGTTAAAGAAAGAAATCTGATCATCATGCGTACAGATGGAGAGAACTACTTCAAGATACCTATGCCATACGGATTTAACGTATTTGCAAACATGGGTACAGCAGCTGTAGAAGGCGCCTCTGGAGACAGGGACTTCGCTGACGCTTCTATGTTTGTTGCTTCTTCATTTATAAACTCATTCTCTCCAATTAGTTTTGGTCAGTCTAAAGACCTGAGTACCAAGCTGTTAAAGTCAGTGGTACCTACTCCGTTAAAACCATTAGCTGACATAGCAACTAATGAAACTTACTTTGGTTCTCCTGTTTATTCAGAGCAGTTCCCGTTTGGAGCCAAGAAGCCAGAGTCTTCGATGTCATTTAGGTCTCCAGAGGAGGTTAAGCAGTTCTTCTCTTGGATGAACGATGCAACAGGCGGTACGCAGGATGTTCCTGGCTCTGTAGACATGAATCCTGACAAGCTTTGGTACACTGTAGAGTACTTCATGGGCGGTCCAGGAATGTTTGTAGAGCGCACAAGCAAGACAGTCAGAAGGATGAAAGCCAAAGCTATAGACAAAGAAAATATTGATCTTGACTTCAATGACGTTCCTATGATGAGGATCATCTATGGGGAGCCATCAAAGTACTACGACTATGAGCTATTCTCTAATAGACAAGAAAAAGTAAAGCAGCTTAAAAGAGAAGTTAAAAGAACCAAAGACTTTTCCAACCCTAGATACAAGGGTCTTAAGAGATTAGATTCTGCTGTCAATGAAATAAACAAAACCCTAAAAGTTCTAAGAGCTAAGAGAAGAGGGGCTAGAGATATAAAAGACTTTGGTAAAAGAACAGCTGAGGTTCAAAGGCTTATGGATTTGGAAAGAAAGCAGGTGATGAAATTCAATAAATTATACAATGAGCTCAGAGAAGATTAAAGACACCAAGCTAGGGGGTTGGCTAAAGGCTAAGGCTCCAGGCATTTTAAGCCTCGTAGGAGACCTCTTACCAGATAAGGGAGGTCTTGGTATTGTAAAGAACCTGCTAGACAAGGAGAAGGGCGTAGAT
>Ga0209336_10001916_pt1 | contig 9958 bp, 11 predicted proteins | sample LinPmetageLP32_FD_184042 | JGI IMG/M metagenome (GOLD analysis project Ga0209336, IMG submission 184042) | Marine viral communities from the Pacific Ocean - LP-32 (SPAdes) (version 2) | ecosystem: Environmental > Aquatic > Marine > Oceanic | place: Pacific Ocean | collected 2009-08-23 | reverse complement strand
TAGTGGTGAGATACTAGTAACTACTGGCATGGGAACCGTTACATTAAACAAACCATTTCAAGCTACAACTGTATCTGTATTTGAATCTAGTCCTAGCAATCCAGTGATACTAGATCTAACCTTAGATATGATTGATAACATGCTTATTGTTACACCACCCAAAGAAGAGGTGGTAATACAAGAGCAAGTAACAACCAAAAAAGCTAACATCCTAGACTTTAATGATCTTGATATAGATTATCTAGCAGAAGATTTTTTGGCAGGCGATGATTTAGAATACAGCGAGCTAGATATAAATTATCTTGATGTAAACTACTTAGAAGACTTGCTAAATGTATTAGATGCATTAGCCATAGCAGAAGATGAGGATGCGCTTGCACAAGCGACTAGCACCCAGGTCAGTGGTACTTTACTAGGTAGAGATCCCGATACTCAAATAACCACAATCATTACAGGTAATGTAATCAGCCTACGCAGACAGGTTAACGAGTCTGTACAATTAGATTTAGATGGCAGCACGTCTTATACTGTTATCTTTATACAAGATGGCATATCAAATGTTATCAAGGTAAATGGAGGGAGCGACAGTGTAATTACTATCACTCAGAGTGATTAATGAAAAAATTAATATTACCTATACTTATAATAGTATCACTGCCTCTTATATTTCAGTCAACACCAACAGAAATAATTAAGCTGCGAACTTTTGATGCCTTAATAAAACAACAAGAGCCTTCTGGTAATTTTGTAATTTTAAACATTACCGAAGATGACATAGAAAAAGAAGGCGGCTGGCCATTACCTAGAAAAAGACTTGCAGATATACAGCTAGAGATATTAGGAAAAGGTGCTTTGGGCACAGGATGGGCTATTAGTTTTCCACAACCCGACAGACTTATGGGTGATGAAGAATTTGGAAGATCTCTAGGCTACGGTCCTTCTGTCATAGCCATGTTTGAAGATGGTAAAGGTAATTACCCAGAATTTAGAGGCACGGTTGTAAAGGGTGAGGATCTAGGTGGTATTATTAGTCCGGGAGTTAAGCAAAACTTTTACAAACTAAGAGAAAATACATTAGAAGGTCTGGCCGTTGCTCCCACCGAAGTTGACCAGCTTGTAAGAAGAATACCTTTATTGGTTAGAACACCAGATAATTCTTGGATCCCTAGTTTTGCTACCCAAATATACAAAGCTTTGTTTAATGTTAAGACATATATTATCACTACAAATGATAATGGTATTCAAGAAATATCAATACGAGGAATACCACCGGTCAAGACTGACAGCATGGGTAGAAAATATATATCCTGGGTAAAGACACCAGAAACCACATTACAAGAAATGGATGTGAACGGTAGGTACGTTATTATTGGAGTTACTGCAAACGGAATCATGCCTCAACTTGCAACACCAGTTGGACTATTAGAACCTCATAAGATACAAGCGGCCCTAGCTGAATCAATATTAATCCAGGACTCGCCAACAGTACCAGACTGGAGTTTAGCTGCTGAAATCACCATTTTATTGATTTCTGTGGCTCTCACATGGCTTGTATTGCATTGGTTTGGCATAAGCCTAGGCATAGGTATGGCTGTTTTTATTATGCTAGCTACAGCTACTGGCGGATATTACATGATTCAAGCAGGTCTATTAGTAGATGTAACCTGGACATTAATATCACAATTTATTACAGGATCAACAGCTTTCTATTTAAGATTTAGAGAGCAGTACAAACTTAGGCAGCTCATAAAACAACAATTCGGTAAATACCTTGATCCCCGGATGGTAAAAAAACTACAAAATAATCCAGAGCTATGTCAAATAAATGGAGCAAGAGTAAACTGCTCAATAATTTTTACCGACCTAAGAGGTTTTACCAGCCTTTCTGAATCTGTAGAGCCAGAAATGGTTACTTATATAATGAACAACGTATTAGATGTCCAGGTAAAAGCTGTGAATAAGTTTTATGGTTGCACAGATAAATTTATTGGTGATGCTGGCATGTTTCATTTTAATACTATTATTCCGCAAGAAAACCATCACGATTTAGCTTTATCAGCTGCATTAGAAATAGAAAAAAATATAGCCGAGTTAAACCAGCGTTTTAAAGAGGAAGGCATACCAGAAATAGCCATTGGTATTGGTGTCAATTCGGGAGTTTGCATAGCCGGAAATTTTGGAGCTAAAGACCGATTTGCTTTTAGTTTAATCGGTGATCCGTGTAATGTAGCAGCTCGTTTAGAGAGCGGAACTAAAGAGGCTGGTGTAAATACTTTGATAGGGCATGAAACTGCACAAAATTGTAAATATGTGTTAAAGTCTCTAGCACCACTAAAAGTTAAAGGTAAAGCAGAGGCACTAAAAATATACACATGGGATTCAAATTAAACATAATTTTAGCTGGTTTATTAGTTACATCTGTAACAGGAAGTCTTTGGTATATAGATAGATTGCAAGACGAAGTATCTACGCTCAAAGGCAATCAACTAATTTTGGAAAGTGAAATCCAACAACAAAACGATTCAATAAAAAACTTTTTAGAACAACAAAAGAAAAACGCAGAACAATTACAATCAATGACAGCAGCCAATCAAGAGGCCCAAAGAGAAGTATCTAAATTAAGAAATACTTTTGCTAGACATGATATGGGATCTCTTGCTTTAAACAAACCAGGTCTTATAGAAAAGCTAGTAAACAAAGGAACGAAAAAAGTAAAAGAAGAACTTATAGCTATTACTAATCCAAACCAATTTGATGAAAATGAAACAGATAATATTAATTAGTTTACTTCTTACTGTGAGTGGTTGCTCCCTTATACCCTCACAAACTAAGCCGGTCGAAGTTGTCAGCATAGCCGCAATGCCCAATGTATATCACCCCCCTTTACCATTGGAGTTGCAGCTTGTTGACATAGATTGGACTATATTTACGCCAGAGCTCATGCAAAGTTATTTAGAAGATGTAGAAAAAGGCGATGCTCCAGCAATGGCTTTTTACACGTTAAGTAATAAAGATTACGAAAATTTAAGCATGAATACCGCAGATCAAAAACGATATTTAAAAGAAATATTGTCTATAGTAGAATATTATAGATCTTTAGATAAAAAAGGAGATGAAAATGAGTAAAGCACCAGACGCTTTTGTATATAATTGTGAGCTCGACCGGGTTATAGATGGTGATACTTTTGATTGCATTATCGATCTTGGTTTTGATGTTAAATTACACAAACAAAGAGTTCGTCTTCATGGAATTGACACCCCAGAATCCAGGACCAGAGATCTTGCAGAAAAAAAATTAGGTCTTGCAGCAAAAGAGAGGTTAAAAGAATTATGTGTAGGAAAGTTCAAAATAAAATCACTTGGAAAAGGCAAGTACGGCAGAATCCTGGGTATACCTTACGATGAAAATGGCGAAGATATTTGCCAAATGCTTATTGATGAAGGGCACGCAGTCGAATACTACGGTGGAAAAAAAGCAAAAGTATGGGGAGATTACTAAAATGAATATATCAAAAGAAGGATTAGCTTTAATTAAAAAATTTGAAGGATGTAGGCTTGATGCTTACCTTTGTGCAGCTGGAGTACCTACGATAGCTTGGGGTAGAACTAAAGATGTAAAAATGGGTGATACATGCAACCAAGAACAAGCAGATAAGTGGCTTGAAGAAGAAATAGTAGAGTATGAAGATCATGTGCATAAGGCGGTAGAAATGCCTTTAAGCCAGTACCAATTTGATGCTCTTGTAAGCTGGACTTACAATTTAGGTCCATCAAATCTAAACTCTTCTACTATGCTTAAAGTTTTAAATAAAGGTGACTACGAGGATGTGCCAGCGCAAATTAAACGCTGGAATAAAGCCTCGGGTGTCGTAAAAGAAGGATTGATTAGACGAAGAGAAGCTGAGGCATTGTTATTCCAAGGCAAAGAATGGCACCAAGTTTAGATTTTAATATATACTTGACCTAGGCGTTTACGCTTAGGGTAAAGTAGTTACTATGTCACTACCTAGCTGCTCTACCCGTCTTTACTAGGATATATATGAGTAAAGTTTCTATAAAAGATTTTGACATTCTGTCACAACAAGATAAGCAAGAAGCTCTTGCTCTATTACATAGATACGATCAAATCGACAAACAAGATTCTTGTCAAAAAGACTTTATTAGTTTTGTAAAACATTTATGGCCAGAGTTTATTGAAGGCAGACATCATAAGATTATTGGTGAAAAATTTAACAGAATTGCCCAAGGTAAATTAAAAAGACTTATAGTTTGTTTGCCGCCTAGACACTCAAAATCTGAATTTGCATCTACATACTTTCCTGCTTGGATGATGGGCAGAAAAGGTGATTTAAAAATAATTCAAACCACTCACACAGCTGAGCTAGCTGTTAGATTTGGTAGGAAGGTTAGAAACATTATTGATAGCGAAGAATACTCACATATATTTCCGGATCTGAAATTACAAGCAGATAACAAATCAGCCGGTAGGTGGACTACAAACCAAGAAGGTGAAAGTTTCTATGCAGGTGTCGGTGGTGCTATTACAGGTCGTGGTGCGGATTTACTTATTATTGATGATCCACACTCAGAGCAAGATGCACTGTCACCCAAATCTTTAGAATCGGCTTATGAGTGGTATACCTCTGGACCTAGGCAGCGTTTACAACCTGGCGGAATAATAGTGATAGTAATGACGCGCTGGAGTATTAAAGATCTAGTGGGTAAAGTTCTCAAAAAGCAAGGTGATGAAAATGCTGACCAATGGGAGGTTGTTGAGTTTCCTGCAATTATGCCAGAGACTGATACGCCTTTATGGCCAGAGTTTTGGAAAAAAGAAGAACTGCTATCTGTCAAAGCTTCTTTGCCGGTTGCAAAATGGAATAGCCAGTGGATGCAGAATCCTACAGCTGAGGCTGGTTCTATTGTAAAAAGAGAATGGTGGCGACGATGGGAGCAAGAAGATGTACCAGATTATAGCTACATCATACAAAGTTACGATACGGCTTTTTCTAAAAAAGATACAGCTGACTACTCTGCTATTACTACCTGGGCTATCTTTGAAACAAATGACGAAGAAACTAGCGCGATAATTTTATTAGATGCAAAGAGATTTAGGGTTGACTTTCCAGAGCTTAAAAAGATAGCATTTGATGAATACAAATATTGGGAGCCAGATTGTGTCTTGATAGAGGCAAAAGCATCTGGTACTCCTTTAACACAAGAGTTAAGAAGAATGGGTATACCGGTAACATCTTATTCACCAAGTAGAGGCCAAGATAAAGTAGCTAGGATGAATAGTGTTGCTCCTATATTTGAATCTGGTATGGTCTGGGCACCAGAAGATGATTTTGCAGATTATGTAATTGAAGAGATGGCATCCTTTCCTTATGGTGACTATGACGACTTTTGCGATAGTGCTACAATGGCCTTGATGCGTTTTAGACAGGGCGGCTTCGTATCTTTAAAAGAAGATTATCAAGAAGAAGCTAGTTTTATGAAGAAAAATAGAGTGGTATATTACTAATGGAACTTAAAAAAATCTTTATGACCAGGTTCGTTTGGGATCAACAAGAATATGAAGGTCCAGATATACATGCTTCAAGTTGGGAACAGGCACAACTTATAGCAGAAGGCCAAGGACTAATACTCAACGGAGAATTAGTTGACTTGGTTTTAACAGGTGACGAAAAAAGACCGAGAGTGATACACTAAAACATTATGGCAATAGAAAGAAGATTAGGAACAGAAGAGAACCCCGATATTATGGACAACAGCACCGCTGTTGAAATAATGCCAGAACCATCAAGAACCGATGAAATCCAAAATGCCGCACAGGTACTCGTTAATGAACAAGAAATACTTATTGATGATGAAATTGATGCATTAGATCCTATGCCCAATATGAGCTTTGACTCTAATTTAGTTGATTTTGTAGATGAGTCTATTTTAGAACAATTAGCATCTGATCTTGTCAGCTCGGTAGAAAGCGACAAACAATCAAGAAGTGAATGGGAAAAAACATATACCGATGGCCTTAAATACTTAGGCATGAAATTTGATGAATCAAGATCACAGCCCTTTGAAGGTAGTTCTGGCGTAATTCACCCGATTTTGGCAGAAGCTGTAACACAGTTCCAAGCGCAAGCATACAAGGAAATGTTACCAGCTAAAGGTCCTGTAAAGACACAAGTTATTGGCGCAAGAACTATAGAAACCGAAAGTCAAGCAGATAGAATTCAAGAGTTTATGAACTATTACATAATGAATGTGATGGAAGAATATGATCCAGAACTAGATATGTTACTTTTTTATCTACCATTAGCAGGATCATGTTTTAAGAAAGTTTATTTTGATTTTGTTACTAATAAGGCTGTATCTAAATTTATAACACCAGAAGATCTTATTGTGCCTTACGAAGCTTCTGATTTATCCTCAGCTGAGAGAGTCACACATGCAATCAGCATGTCATACAACGAAATAAAGAAACAGCAAGTTACTGGTTTTTATGCAAATGTAGATATACCAGAAGATACGTACGGTGAAGACGAATCTGAGGTTAATAAACAAATAAACGAAATACAAGGTGTCGAGCCTAGCTATAAAGAAGACAGAAATAGAACTATATATGAAGTTCATACCGTTTTAGATATAGAAGGTTTTGAAGACTTAGATCCACAAGGACAGCCAACAGGATTAAAACTACCTTATATCATTACTATAGATGAAGAATCAGAAACCATATTATCAATTAGAAGAAACTATTTAGAAGCAGATCCTTTAAAGAATAAAATTAATTATTTCATACAATACAAGTTTTTACCCGGACTAGGTTTTTATGGCCTAGGTTTGTCGCACATGATCGGTGGTCTGTCAAAAGCCAGTACATCTATATTAAGACAGCTCATAGATGCTGGAACTTTAGCGAACCTACCAGCGGGTTTCAAAGCCAGAGGTATGAGAATACGTGATGAAGATGAGCCGCTGCAGCCCGGTGAATTTAGAGATATAGATACAACCGGGGGTTCTCTGCGTGAAAATCTTATACCTCTTCCAATCAAAGAACCCAGCAATGTGTTAATGCAATTACTTGGTTTATTGGTAGATTCTGGTAAGAGATTTGCTGCAATAGCAGATATGAATGTGGGTGATAGTAATGCGGCCATGCCAGTTGGTACTACGGTTGCTTTATTGGAGCGTGGCACAAAAGTTATGAGTGCTATTCATAAAAGATTACATTATGCACAAAGGCTAGAGTTTAAATTGCTTGCAAAAGTATTTGCTGAGTATTTACCACCAGCTTACGAGTTTGCTACAGGATCGGGACCTAATGAAATTAAACAATCTGACTTTGACGGCAGAGTAGATGTGGTTCCTGTCTCAGATCCTAATATATTTTCACAGAGTCAAAGAATTACTTTAGCTCAAGAGCTTTTACAGATGGTACAGTCAAACCCAGAGATACATGGTCCAACAGGTATATATGAGGCGTACAAGCGTATGTATGCAGCTTTAGGCGTAGATAATGTTGAAGCATTGATACAACCACCAGCTGACAATACACCGCAACCTGTAGATGCAGGCACAGAAAATGCTAGTCTATTAATGGGACAACCTGCACAAGCTTTTGAAGGTCAAAACCATCAAGCTCATTTAGATACGCACAAGAGCTTATTCCTAACTAAAGTTGTCCAGGACAATCCAATGATACAATCTGTGATTATTAGTCATTGCATGCAACACTTACAATTCTTATCTAAAGAAATATCAGCAGAACAGATACCTCAAGAAGTACAGATGCAAATGCAACAAACACAAGAACAAATGTCGCAAATGTCACCACAAGAAGCACAACAAACACAAATGCAAATACAGATGATGTTAGATCAGTTTAGTGCTCCGATTATGGCTCAGTTGACTAGCGAGTTCTTGCAGTCTATTGGTCAAGGCGATGGTGGAGATCCATTAGTTGAGATAAGAAAGGCTGAATTAGATCTTAAAGATAAAGAGCTAGACATTGAATCAGATCAGTTTATGCAAAAACAAAATCAAAGAGCGCAAGAAAAAATGTCTGAAACTCAACTACAAGAACAACGCATAAATGTGCAAAAAGGTATAGCAGATGATAAGCTTAATGTAGCAATAGATAGATTAAAGCAAAACGCTGATTTAAAACTATTGGAATTAGAAACAAAAGTGAGGAACTAATATGAATTCAAGAGAACAATTTTTAAAAAATCTAAAAGAAAAAAAACATGCAGAAGAATCTGCAAAACAAAATGTTATAGCAGAAAACGCAGCAGCTAAAGCTAAAAAAAGTGCAGCAAACAAAAAACGTACCGCAGAAAAACTTGCCTCCCTATCTACTGCTCCCAAGAAAGCTAAAAAAACTGTAGAAGTAGAAATGAATGATAAGGTTGTAATAGAAGAAACACCTGTAGCCAAATTAAAGAATGTTGTAGAAATTAAAAAAGCTAAAAAAGCTAAGGCACCTGCAAAAAAAAGAGGCAGACCAGCTAAGAAATAATGGATGAAATTAGCTTGTTAGATTTTGTCAAACGTAAGGTTAAAGACAGAGAAGATCAAATATCAGAAACATTAATGTCTGGTTCACTTAAAGATATAGAACATTATAAATATTTGCAAGGCGAGCTTTCTGCTTTATACTACATAACAAACGAACTAAAAGACTTTTACAAGGAAAAATAAATGGCAGAACTCAGATCTACAAATGACATAGTTGCAGATGCTTATATAAAAGAAGAAGCTAGAGTTTTAGATCCTACGCTTTTGGATAAATCTTTAGTAGACCGTATGCCACAACCTACAGGTTGGCGCATGCTAGTTTTACCTTACGCTGGTAAAGCTAAAACAGAAGGAGGAATCCTTCTAACAAAACAAACAGTTGACCGTGAGGCCTTGGCTACAGTTGTTGCTTATGTGGTAAAAAAAGGGCCACAATGTTATAACGATAAGGCAAGGTATGGAGAAACCCCCTGGTGTGAAGAAAAACAATGGGTTTTAATAGGGCGCTACTCTGGCTCTAGGTTTAAATTGGAGGACGGTGCAGAGGTACGAATCATCAATGATGACGAAGTAATAGCTACCATACTCGATCCAGATGACATAGCGAGTTTATAAATATGAATGAACAAGAAAATACACAAGCGATTCAACCAGAGGTTGATGAAGTTGAAGTACAGGTAGTAGAACAGGATATAGTTGAAGCATCTCCAGAAGACGAGTTAGATACTTATACTAAGTCGGTTTCAAAAAGAATTAACAAGTTAAATGAAAGGCATAGAGCCTCAGAAGAAAAAGCTGCTAGATTAGAACAAATGCTAGCTCAAAAAGAAGCTGAGTCAGCTGCTTATGGTCAAGAGAGATTGCAGACAAGACATCAATTAATTCAAAAAGAAGAAGAATCAATAGAAGCCAAAGAAATGCAGGCTAACGACTTGTATAAAAAAGCTGTTGAATCCAATGATGCTGATTTGATGTCAAAAGCTGACACACTAAAGAGCGATCTTAGTATACAAAAAGAAAAGGTAAGAATGGCTAAAGCGCAAAGTGAACAAGCCTTTGCAAATCCACAACCGGTTCAACCACAACAATACTATCAAGAACCGCAACAACAAGAAGTAAAGCCAACAAAAGAAGCTGAATCTTGGCATGAACAAAATCAATGGTATGGAGATACTAGCGATGAAACAAACAGCCAGGCAACACAGTTTGCTTACTTTACACACTACAATTTAATTAACGAAGGCTATGATGCTGATTCAGATGAATATTACGATCAGTTAAATAGCAGAGTTTACAAAGTTTATCCAGACTTAAATTCTGGTAAAAATGTCGCAAGAGAAGGAGCTAAACCCGCTGTGCAAAGAGTTGCTCCTGCTTCCGTTGGAAGTCGACAAAAAACACAAGGCAAAAAGAACGGAGTGACTTTTTCTAAATC
>Ga0209336_10001910_pt1 | contig 9977 bp, 6 predicted proteins | sample LinPmetageLP32_FD_184042 | JGI IMG/M metagenome (GOLD analysis project Ga0209336, IMG submission 184042) | Marine viral communities from the Pacific Ocean - LP-32 (SPAdes) (version 2) | ecosystem: Environmental > Aquatic > Marine > Oceanic | place: Pacific Ocean | collected 2009-08-23 | reverse complement strand
AACACAAGCTGCTCTTTTTCAGAACGAACCGCATCCATCGCTTCTTGTGTTGTGACACAAAAGCCAGTTTTGTCAGCTTGACTAATTCCAGGCAAAATAAAAGCCACTAAAAATATAGTGGCTGCTGCAATTCTGATTATCATGTTAACCACCCGGTGGACCACCGAGCAATCCCTGCACTCTAGCAGGGTCTACGCCAATGCCTTTTAGTTGGTTTGCGTCTGCTCCGAGGAGACCTTCTGTAACTCTACGAATTCCATCGGATATATTTCGTTGACCAGATCCAGAATTCCTTCCAGCTGGTCGTTTGTTACTTTCGCCGGGTCCTCTAGATCGTCGTACAGGCTCTCCAGGCTCGAAAGAAATATATTCTGCTGACTCTTGTTGAAACCCCGAACTCGGCTTTGTAGGACTTTCCCAGCCTTCTGTAAGAAATCTTTTCGTGATCCCACCTCTGGCATTGTTATCACCTTTCCATTTCATAACGACTAAATCTGGGAAGCCCATACTCTTATCCCAGCCAGTATCACGCCAATACTTTAACGTGTCCTGGTATTTAAATTCGCTTCCACCAAAATCTGGATCACGCAAATATTTTTCATCAAATGGTACGCGACCAGCTTCTTCAAAACCGAACTCCTTATAATACTTCGGCAGGAATCCCTTTGCAAACTTTTTCGATGGCACCGCATATGCGTCTAGCACCGTAGCGCCATCCTCAATAGCCCTAAGCACCGTCAGAGGCGCTCCTACGCTCTTAGCGCCCTCGTTTGATATGACACTAACTAAGCCAACTTCGTTGCTTGTAAGGCCCGGAAAATTAGTTCCAAAATCACTGTTGTAATCGACATTTTTCTTTAAGCCAAAATAAACTTCTGAATTACCCAGCTGCTTAATAACCAGGTCTCCAGTTTTGGCGCCTTGCTGTAGTTCTTTTACAGTATAGGGTGTCAATGTAACGCTTCCCACATTGTCCCTCATAGCTTGGATCACGGCTGTTGGCGAAACACCGCCCTGTTTAACAGACGTTTGAGTAGAGTTCCAATTGCCCTCTAAACCATCTAAGGTAATTTGACCTTGCCTGGGAGAACTCAATCCAGGTATCGGCTTAGGCAGATTTTGAGCAGTCTCTTTTGCTACCAATTCTTTGGGTCTAGCTAAGTCAAATGCGCGAGCTGTCCTAAAAGGCTCGCTTCCTTCTGATGCTTTCATGCCATAAAATTTGCGGAAAAGTTGCTCGGCATTTGTTCCAGGTGGGAATTGTGCTACTGGTCTTCCTCTAACGCCCAATTTGTAACTATTGTGAGGCTTAGTTCCTTCTTCCCCTAATTTTATTACACTGCCGTTTTTATCTACTTCTACCAACAACAAAGCGTCATGGCGATTGTACCCAGCAAAATCGCCTTCGCGCGTTGCGTCTAAAATACGATTAACTGATGGGGCGCCAAGGTCCTGGGCAAATGGTTGTCCTACAATTTTTGCAACATGAGCGCGAGCCTCAAACCCGGCCTCATCTAAAAATTTACCGACATTTGGATTTGCAAAACCTGGAAACCCTTTTAAGCCAGCAAGCGCCGGTTGAACAGAGTCAGCCCTCACTCTGTCATCTATTTGCTTCACGGCATCATCTGATAGTCGGCCTTCTTTAGCATAGGCTGACATTGTTTCGGCAATATTTCTTACTGTTGTCGCATTGCTTCTATGCGTGTCTTGGCTCATAGCTACAACCACTGCATAGTCAGCATCTTTGTGGAAATTGGTAACCTTGCCAGTATCATCTACTGCCCACAAAACCTTTTTATCTAGATTTTCTTGTAGTAATGGGTAGTACGGACCACCTTGTAATGGCTGTGGGTCTATCTCTGTACTGTCTATTCCTCTGTAGCTACCGCCAGCTTTAGTAAGGTCAGCTGAGATTGGAACAATAGTTTTACCCTCAATCATTTCAGGCGTCACATACGGCAAATTATTAACTGGTACTGCAGAAGGCGTTGTCGTTCTAGCTCGCTCTGACGTAGCGGGAACAGCGCCTTCATTCATCAAAATTTGTGCTGTTGGTGTGTCAGCTTTATTGAGAGCAACCGTTTTATTGGCAGCTCGCGCAATAGCGCCAGGCGCTTTCATCATAGCGCCAATCGCCATCCCAGCAGGGCCTAGCATATACATTGCATCCCCAGCAGCACCTAATGTTTGTAACCCGCCAGTGAGGTAATTACCGGCATCAATATTTTCGCTGAAGCTCGGCATCAAGTTGCCGTCTGGGCCAGGAAGCAACCCAAATAAATCTGCGACACCACCGCCTGGCGGTAAACTTGCAGCTATACTTCCCGCATGGCCTAGTAAATTAAACTCACGCATCGGTTGATTTTCAGAAACCATATCACCACGCCTGGGGATCAGCGAGTCAGGCGCCAACCCATATTCATCTAATAGCCCATTCATCGGATTGGTGGCTCCGGTCTACGCTCTCTCATAACTTCATCAGAGATAGCTGCACTAGTCGCTGGAATGATTGGAGCTGCTTGACTTCTAGTGCCTGGTTTGATTGCCCTGCGAGCTGCCATCGTTGTTGCTGCACCTTTTAGCGTGTCTGAGCCAACCTTAGCAGCTATTGCCCCAGGAACACCGCCAGCTGTGTAGCCAGCAATCACGCCGATCTTCTCAAGTAATTGCCTTGCTAATCTTCCTACTACATAGCCACTGCCTGATGGGTTATCTGTCTTAGTGATTGCCCTATCCACCGTTGCAGCAAATCGCTTCATTTTGGCGAGCTGCTCTTTATTGAATAAGGTCTCCATCACGGTCCGATTTTCATTTAAGTTTTTGAGGATCGTATCTCTAATGCTTACCTTGCCGGTGCCTTTTAGACCCTCAGCAGTAGTGCCTCTTGTGACTGACGTTAGACCTGGCTCTATCATTCTTAGCCAAAATATTTCTTGCAGTTGTGGCAATCTTTGTTCTGAAATATTTAAGATGCTTTTTACAATCTCAGGAGCCTTTTGTGGGAATGCCCGACCAATTCCAAATAAAGCTCTTGTTAATTCTTCCGGGCTAATTCTCTTATCTAAAACTTTCTGTATAAATTTACCGCCAGCATCACCTTTGTCATCTATGCCAAATTTTTTCTTTTGCGTTTCGTAAGCCTTCCTCGCTTTTTTAAGAAGGTCAATTGTCCCAGCATCTCCACTCATAATAAATTTTTCTGTCGCTTGGTCTAACCACTCATCAATAGATGATTTAATATTTATGAGCTGTGTCTTTTCTGCGTCAGGAGCTGACTTTATCATGCCATTAATACGTCGCCTCAAAACTTCTACTTTTTCTAATGTTGCTACTGAATTAGGATCGCCAATAAAATCATCGCCTAGCGTTGTTTTCATGTTTGCAAAACGATCATCAATAACTTTAAAAATACTAGATGTTAATTTTTGTGTAGCTTCATCGTAGAAAGATATTTTTTCGTTAAAGTTTTTTCGTACTAAAGTATTTAATGCATCTGTGCCTTCATCTGAAAATAAAACAGTCTGTGGTTTTGCCCCCCGCACTGCATCGTAGGCTTCATCTGTCTGCGCTCCAGCATCATCGCTCAATCGGATAATATCTTCTCTGATTTCGCCAACACCGGTAGTTGTGTCGGGTGTCCTGGCTGTACCATATGGGTTAAAATCATCTTGCATCTGCCGAGCTGCACCAATAATTGATTGCTCTTGCCGGGCATCAAACTGCCCCATTCTTGCTGCCCCCTTTTCACCCAGGACATTGCCACGAACCTCTAGCTCTTTAGCTATGTCATTTGGGTTCTGGCTTCGCTGCGCTCTTGTGAACGGCACATTAAATTCGTCTGTTGCCATTTGTGCAGCTGCTTGGCTCTCAGGGTTGGTCATACCGGCAGACCGAGCTGCTTGCACATTAGCGCCAAAAGTAGCTCGGGCATTTGGTGAAATATCACCTGGATTCAGCCCAGCTCTAGATGCTGCCTCTTCACCCTCAGCTGTTAATCTGCCATTAGCGAAAAAACGGCGATTTCCAAATATTGCATTCCAGGCTGTTTTTGCTGCTGGCGCGAGTAGCTCCCCACCTGATTGGAATAACCCGGCAAATGTCGCTCGCTCTAAGTCAGCTGGTTGCTCACTGCCTAGAAATTGAGATGCCTGGTCTTGAAATAGGCTTGTCAAAAAGCCAGCAGGGAATCCAACCCCAACTTTAGCTAACACACTAGCAAACCCAGCTGCTAATTTTGTTCCTGGGTAATATGTTGCTATGTCAGCTACTAGCTTAGTAACATCAGCTGTCGATAAACCAGGCTTGTTAACGTAAAATGTTTTATCTCCAATAGTCAGCGTTGTATTACCATACTCATCTTTGCCAGCCCTAGACCCTGGGATTGTTTTTTCAGCAATGGTAGCAATGCCGACCGGGTCCGGTGTAGTCGCGTAGGCGCCAAGCATTCGACCAGATTGACCAGGCGTAAACTGGTTATAGTTTGTCAGCTCTGGATTAGCTTCTATCTCCGGGTCTCTAGGACCGCCCACATAAGCATCACGAATTTCGCCTGGCAAATTAACTATAGCTTCGCCAAAGTTTTTCAGACCGCCTATAGCTCCGCTAATGTAATTGTCAGCAGCCGTTACAGTTGGGGCTGGCTCAGGCTCGTCAAATGGATCAGCGAATGCTGGTGGATTAGCATTTAGCTCATCATCGAAATTGTTTACCTGGTTAACTACCGAAACTTCTGGCTCATCAAAAGGATCTTTAAATGCTTTTGCCATATTTCGACTTCCATGTAGATCTAATTTCACTGGCGTCCATGCCTAGACGCGACATTTTTTCTCTGTACTCATTAAAGAAAACAAACCGATTACTTGTCGGATTTCTTCCAAATAACGGCATACCTTTTTCATGAGCAAAATACGCTTTAACAGCTCCCTTCCGGGTTCCCATTTTCTCTTTATGTGAACCCCAAAAATTTGCTTTATCGATGTCGCGCTGTGCTACGGCGATTGCTGCCCTTAATAGGAAATCTCTGGCTTTTCTCCCCACGCCAAGACCAGGCAAAGTTTTAAGCATGATGGCTTGGTCCTCTTTAGTTTGTGGGCCTTTTTGCATCATCATTTTTTTCAACAATTGATCAAATATTAAACTTTGAAATTGTTGACCGTCTTGCACATTACCTAATCTTTCGTCCACCAATTTTGGACTCATCCCAGCCCAGATAAGCCAACTACCCATTTTAGTTTTTAATCCTGACGGTAATTGATCGTTTTCTCCGGTTTGATCGTTCATTGATTTTGCCAGCATAAGGTTCTCTGTCATATTTTTTTCAGAGGCCATAGCTGCTGTATCAATTTCATTATTAAATTTAACTAATGATTTACCTTCCTCTTCGGCCTCGGCAGTTCGACCTTTTGTGTCAACATTAACAACCGGGGCGCTTGATTTTCTTAATAATTGTTTTGTTTCTAAACTCTCTATATTCTGTGGTTTGACGTTGCCATAACCATTTATCATCAATCTTGTTGTTTTCGGATCAACCTTTGGGTACAGCTGCATTTGTTGCTCCAATGGCATCATTGTAAAATTTTGTGCCTTTACACGCTCAATATCTATATTTTTCAGACGTTCCTGTTGGGAGAGCTGCCTATCTCTATAGTCATTCATTTTCTCGGTTTGATTCTGGGCATTCATTAACTGCCCCATCTTCATAGCATTTGCCCCAGCTTTGGTTCCCGGATGTTGAATAGCCAGCTTCATTACATCCATCCCGGATGGTTGAGGTTTAACCATTGGCATTTCCATCATGTCAGGCCCGGTTATATTCTGCATGGCTGGATCAACGACAGCTGGCTGATTGTAGAGCTGCTCAAATGCAGCTGTAGCTGCTCGCTCTTTCTTCATATCGCTAATTGCCGTAAATGATTTTGCCAAATCACCAAGCCCCTGGCGTAACCCAGTATCTGGTCTTTCTTGAATGGGTGCTTGTGTGCCAATCCGAGCAGCTTGACGAGGCATACTTTTCATAATTTCGTTCATTTTTTTTGAGCGCAGAGAAGCCCCGCCACCAGACATTTGAGCTTCAATATTTAAATTTCGGAGTAGTGAGCTTGGAATAGCCATTTTATGCAGTCTCCAAAATCCTATCAAGAGTTATCTTGTATTGAGCTTTTAGCTCTGGGGATTTTTTAATCTTCTCAGCGACATCTGGGCCGACTGAAATGTATTTAGCCAGCAATTTCATTGAGGCTTTTTGAACCACATAATCCCTTACTGTCTTCCAGGCTTGGGATTCAACCCCATAAACTTCTCGGGCAACCCAACAAATCCAACCAGCTGAGGCAGCAGCTGAACCAATAGATCCTAATCCACTCAATAACCCCCCTAATCCGCTGGATTTTTGAACAGGAATCCTGCTCACAGTACCCATCGGGGTAGCGCCAATTGCAGACTGCAACATTGAAAGATTTGAAATTGGGTGGTTTAGTCGGTCTAAAAACCGGCCCTCAGAATCTGTCATTGCTGCTTGATTTAGGCCCTGGACTTGCTGCCCAATACCGGATAATGCACCAGCCTGATTCAGCCCAAGACCTTGCGCTGTACCAGCTTGGTTCATCGTTTGGTCGGCGCCAGCCATCAGCTGCCCTGTGGCATTTTGCCCAAGCTGTGCAGAGTCATTAAAGTTCTGCATTCTTAGCTGGCCTATTTGGGACCCCAGACTATCTAAGTAATTTTTATTGTTTTCACTTTCTATCAAAGCTGATCTGCTCCCCCCGTATGGTGTACGCAGCCGAGCTGTGGCATTCATCATGTCGCGCTCATCGCGCATATCATTAGTTAAATTTGCAATGACATCATCTGTAAACCTATTTTGGTACTTATCCATCATTGTGGAAGGATCGGTAATTGAATTTAACCCAGCCGTATTTGCATTAATTGCTGCATTCATCATTGGGTTAATTTCACTGCCAAGGTTTCTGACCATGTCAAATCCAGCAACCTGGTCAGGAGAAAACCCAGCAATAGATGGTCCCTGGTATTCCTCGTAAGGCCGGTTTGCTAGAGTGCCAGCGCCAGCCAATACATTGTCAACAAATGGCTCGTATTTTTTCGGAATTGAGCTAGTTGAAGTAACCATTTTAGTACCGCCACCTTTACTCATAGCGTATCTCCTTTTCCAACATTGTGTATGGTGCCTTGTATTCTTTCAGAACTCGTTTCCAGCCAGGTCTGCCAACAACCATGACACCACTGCATTTTTCTGATTTGGCAAATGCTTCAATATCAACCAGCATCTCAAGTAGCTCTTTCATATCGCCAGCTGCTAACCAGACCCTGAGTTTTTTGGCTCTTGGGTATTCACAGATTTCTGTTACTGCACAAGATTTCTTGCCCCGCCAAAGCTGCGCTTTAGCGTTTAGCACATGACGTAAAACATCATCAGTTGTATGGGTGTCCTGGTATTTTAAAGCTCTGTTGATTAATGGCTCGCAAAAATCCCAGCTTTTAATCATCTCTTGCGTTCTGTCTTTTCTAAATCGACCATAATTCGTCCCATGCGACCAGAGGTCGGTGAGGCGTCTGACCAATCCCACCGCAAAGCAATCTGCCGGGCAGAGATACGGCAATCTTTTTTTAATGTATCAGATGCGATTGGGCCAAGATCAGTAGTTGTAACCGTAGGTGATTGAGGCCAATCTTTACTTCTAATTTTTACATTCACACCGCCAGAGCCAATAAAATCAGGCGTGTATCTTTTTAAGAATGTATGCTCACCGCCTTCTGCAGTATCGATCCACCCGGTCTCAAGAAATACGTTTGGAATAGCAGATCCGTTTGCTGTATTTCCACGCTCCATTAATCTCAACGTGCCATTACCAAATGCAGCAATCGGAAATTCATCTAAGCCTCTATCGATATAAGCTGTAATGCCTTGGTCAACAAAAGTTCCGCATGTCCAAATTAACAGCGCATAATTTAAACAAATGTAATTATAGTTGCCAGTGACGCCATCGACTGTTGAAGGCCAGAACCAGAAAATCTCATTTTGACTATCAAGCGTACCGGCATAAATTAATGCCTCTTGCTGATTTGTAATATTGTCAAACAAGTAATCTTTCATTGGGCAATTTACCGTTGTTGGCGTACCACCAGACCACACCAAAAACTCCCGGCTGGATGATAGCCAATATACACTTCCGCTATCGCCAGCTCGCGCCCAGGCATTCCTAGACATTAATCCAACGCCTGTTCCTAATAAGGTCGGTTTGAATACAACTTTAAGGTCTGGAATATATTGCAAACTAAATAATTCTTGCTGGGTCCAGACCAACGTCAAAAATGGCATTGTGCAGCCAGCTATAATTCGGCTAGACGCACCACCAAGAATAATGTCGCCAGCTGCGTTAGTTGGGATGGGTGTCCAATCGCCATTATTAAAACCAAACCGCTGATCTGCCCAGGCAATAGTCAAAGGCGAGTATGTGCCACTTGGCTGGTCGCTTGTACCCAGGGCAATAATAAATCGTTCTGGAGTAATTACAAAGCTGGTGTTTCTCTGTGGGCAATCTGTCGCTACATCACTAATGCTCACAGCTCTCTGTGATGGGTTGTTCTCATACTTATATAATGGGGAGTTTAAATAGTTAGCTATCAGCGTTTCGCCAAAATTACCGAGTGTCCATAACCTGGCTATCCCGGCAAGCTCATCACTAGGCAAAGAATAATATCCAGTTGAATAAGTACCAGAGCTGAAACCGCTGCCAGCCACTGTTTCTTCTGCGCCAATATTAATGAGTAAATATTCTGTAAAACTACCACCCTGGTTGCTTACTGAAGATGATGCATTCGTGCCAGCAACGACCGTGTAGGAATTGGCATCAACCACCGTTAATGTATATTGCTTCTCTACCGTATAAGTGCCAGAACCACCAGCTGACGATTGGTCGCTTGTTGCCTTGCTATCTACAGCAATTATAATTGTATCGGCACTTACCCTATATAGTGTATGAGATTTGTTAATTTCACTGACTGCAATACCGCCAATAGTAGAAGCAATGCTTGCAATCGTAATTCTATCACCAGTTGTAAAACCGTGATTAGTTATATCAATTATTAAATTTCTACTGTTGTTAGAAGCTGTAATTGAATTATTTAAATTGCCTGATGCTCCCAGGTCAATTCCACCAGCTGTGGTCGCGTTTCTTAATAATGCTGTGTCGCCGGTAATGGCGCCATGTGCGCTGCTAGAAATCGTGACAACATTGCTGCCTGATGTTGTTGATACTTTATTGCTAACTGTATTGGTTTTTCGTATTGGCGTAATGGGCCAGAGCAGGGCGCCAGTATACATATACAGAGTAGTATTCGTTGCAGCTGCTACCTGGCGCTCGCCTTCATACTCATACACATGCAGAGCGCGACATTTTCCGTCGAGTAAACCGCCGGTAGAGGGATCGAATAAATCCTCGTAGCCACCGCAAACTTCTGGCTGTACTTTTTTGCCAACCCGGCGAAAACGCACCATTGAGCCATCGACATAACGGCTCTCGGAATTTAACCTGGTGTTATCTTTTACGATGCCAGGCTCCATAGGCAATTCAATTGTTGGCATTTACGTTGTCCAAAGCTGTCGGTGACCGGTGTTTGCAGACCCTGAAGGCCCGGCTCCCCAAGAGCTGCCAGAATTCCAGCTACCCCCGCCACTCATACCAGAAAAATTCTGACCCGAGTTAAAACCATAAAACCCTGGCGTTTGGCCTGGTCCGTAAAAACCACTTGCTGGTGTATCTGGTTGCGCTGCATTTTGAGCGCCTGATAGAAGGCCACCGAAGAAATCACCGTAGTTGTTTAATAAGCCGCCAAAATTATTAAGGGCTGTTTGGTATCCAGAGTTATCAAAAGTAGACTGTTGGCTTTGCCCATTGTTAGACCCAAGACCAGTTTGACCTGGCGCTGGTGTAAATGGTTGCCCAGTTCCGGGATTT
>Ga0209336_10001905_pt1 | contig 9990 bp, 10 predicted proteins | sample LinPmetageLP32_FD_184042 | JGI IMG/M metagenome (GOLD analysis project Ga0209336, IMG submission 184042) | Marine viral communities from the Pacific Ocean - LP-32 (SPAdes) (version 2) | ecosystem: Environmental > Aquatic > Marine > Oceanic | place: Pacific Ocean | collected 2009-08-23 | reverse complement strand
ACATGTCATCACTAAAAGGTGCTATTGCACTTCTAACTCTAGCGTCTGAAGGTGGTAATAATTCTAATTCTCTATTTTTTTCTAAACTACCTATATCTACTTCATTTGTCATATTATACCTCTTCTAATTTTGTAAAGTTATGTTCTTTCTCAAACTTAATTATATTTGTAAACTTATCAAATAGTATATCACCTTTATGTGATATTATAAACACATTCTCATTTTTCATTTGTCCGATAATCTTAAAGAAGTCTTCTGTTCCTGAGCTGTCTAAACTACTATCAAATATTTCATCTAATATAAGTAGATTTGTACTTGCACTATTTTTCATTTTAGCAATAGTACGCCATGTAAAGACTAATGCTAAGTCTATTCTCATTTTTTCACCTTCACTAAAACTATTATAATTAAATGTATCTCTATGTCTACTCTTTACAGTTTCATTAAATTCTTCATCTAGTGTAAACGATACAAAGAAATCCATAGATTGTAGATACTTGTTTATTAACTGATTCATAATAGGCAAGTATTTTCTAATAATTTTAGACCTTGCACCTTTATCAGATAATATTTCTCTAACAACATCTACATAAGATTTTTGTTCTTCTACTTTTTCTAATTCTTTTGATAAATCTTCTAGTTCTTTATTCAGTTTTTCTAACTCATTTTCTAAGTCTACAACAGATTCGCCCTCTAACATATCTAATTCTACTTCATCTGAATGTTTTTTGATACCTTCTAGTGATGTATTGATTTTGGTTATGTCAATATTTAAGTCTTGCATTTTTTTAGATACAGCATCCATCTGTGTTATTTGTGTTTCTACTTTTGTAACTTCTGTTAATAAGTCTTTTAGTCCGTTTTCTAATTTAGATATCGTTTCTTTTTCTTCTTCTACCTTTTTAGTTTTTAATTCTGAAGAAATTTCTTGTGTACAGGTAGGACATTCACTATTAGTTTCAAAAAATTCTAATGTCTGTTTATGAGTTTCTAAATTGTTTTCTATTTTAGATTCTAACTTAGATAATTGTTTTGATTTTTTATCTACATCTGGTCTAAATTTAATTATTTCTTGTTGTTTTGCAATATCTTCATTGAGTTTCTTTAGTTCTTCTCTATAATGTCTATCTGCCTCTTGATTTTGTTCTCTTTTAGTACGATTTCGTTCCTCGGTGGCATTTGTATGTGTTTTTAAAGACTTTAAATGTTGTCCTTGTAATGATACCTTCTGTTCTATTAAATCTTTACCATGGCGAACCTCGGTAACTTTTTTTGACAATTCTCCTTGTTGTGAGCGAAGAAGTAAGTCCATTTGTGTAAAAACCTTAATATCAAGAATTTCTTCTACAACATCACGCCTATATCGTGCTTTCATCTTCATGAATGGTTCATATGATGATGACCCTAATAATACGACCTGAATAAATGAACGATAATTCAGTTTCATTATATTTGTTTCTAAATATTTCTGATAATCAATTGTTGAGGCGTCCTGATTTATAAGATTGCCGTCTTTATATATTTCAAACTTATTTGGTTTAATACTTCTTATAACTTTGTATGGGATTGTACCTACTAGAAAATCTATACTGACTTTACAATCACCATTATTAATAGTGTTTACCATTTGTTCTTTCTTTATAATTCTAAATGGTCTGTTAAATAATACAAAACATAAGGCATCCAATAAAGTAGATTTACCAGAACCATTTTTTCCTATTATTAGATTTGTAGGATATTCATCTAGTTTAATTGTAATTGGCGTATTACCTGTCGATAAAAAGTTTTGCCATGATATAGATTTAAATTTTATCATTCTTGTGCTTCTTTATATAGATTATTAATAAATTCTTTTAACTTTGCTCTATCTAAGTCTGTTTCTATTTGTTCAACATAATTACCTAAGAATGTAAGTGTATCTTCACCTTGGTCTAAAATGTCTTCTCTAACAGTTGATGTTATACTAGATGTATCTTCATCTATGATATTTAATTCGTGTACATCTATTTCTGTGTGTAAACGATTAATAAACTTATCAAATTTTTCTTCATTGTTTTTATTTAATACAAATAGTTTTACAAATGATTTATCATATACTGATATGTCTTCTTCAGCATAGTTTGTTTTCTTATCATCATAATATATCTTCTTAAATATTGTAAGAGGATTAGGCACTCTGGTCAATTCTCTTGTTTCAGTATCGAACACATGAAACCCTTTAGGACAATTATAGTCATTCCAAGTTATTTGATATTGTGTGCCAAGATAATAAATTTGACCATCATCTGATTTTTTATGAAAGTGGCCTGATATAACTTTTTCAAATCTTTTAAATAATTGTTTTTCTAAACCGTGGTCATTGTAATGACCTTTATGCATTTGAAAACCTTTGACTTCTAAATGCCCCATACAAATTTGTGCTTGTGATTGAGATATTGTTTTAATAGATTCATCATAGATATCATCACATATCCATGGCACTAATAATATAGGCAGTTTATCGAATGTAACTGTTGTAGGTTTCTCGTATATCCAAGGTTCAAATTTACCATCGAATGTGGTAATCAATTGTTGTAATGCATTAACTGAATTTGTGTTCTTATAATAGGTGTCATGGTTGCCCAATATAACATGAGTATCTATTCTCATATCATAAAGTCTTTTCCAAAACTTCTCTTGAAAGTTATGTGCCACTTTATAGTTGATAAATTTTCTTCTATCAACAACATCACCTAAATGGATTAGGTGTTTGATATTGTTTTCCTTTAGATAAGGAAAAAACAATTCATCATAAAATCTGTTTTGATAGTCCATAAAATGAGGACTATCGTTACGACAACCAAAATGTGTGTCGTTCAATAAAGCAATTAGCATAATGTTATTCTATAAATTTATCAAGTTTGCCCTTTCTTTTTCTTGTTGTTTTCTTTTTGACAACAGGAACATCTTTAGGGTCAGCATTTCTTTGTAGAAATTCAGAAAATTGATTTCTAAATTGTCTATCTTCACCATCATTCAAAGTCATATCATCATAGTTTCCTTCCATGATTAATCTATTCTTAATTGTAGTTTGTTTTTTTTCTTTCTGTATTCTTCGTATAAAGGCATAGTATATTATTTGTGTAAAATATGCGAATGGATTGTTTGATTTTTCTGGATTGAAATTATCAAGATATTGTAGACAGTTTTCTATACCATCAGAAATCATATCATCTCTAAATGTATAGTTAATAAAGTTTGGTCTATATGATAGATGATTTGCAATCTTTAAAAAGCACTCACCTATATAGTTTGTTACAACTGGTTTTTCTTCACCTGAATTTTCAGATTCAATACAAGCATTTCTATACTCCGTCATTGCGGCTAGAAACTCTTTATTGTTTACATAATGTTCTTTCTTTTTTTCACTTTTCATGTTTTACATTATACTCCATAATACAGTAAATGTCAATGCTGGTTAGTATTTTTTTGTTTTTTGTTTGCCTGTTTTTTATAATACCAATCACGCTTGACATTCTTTGCCATTTGTGTTATTTTAGCTGTGTTCTTCAGCGCCGGTTAGAGTAGCTAGTGTTTAGTACTATCATCTAGACCATCAAAGATTTCATTTAACTTCTTAGATACATCATCATCTAGTTCTTCTCTATCATAACTATCTTGTTTGTGTTCAGACATGGTCGCCTTATCATACCCATTAGATACATTTTTATATGAGTTAGTCATAGCCTTACCAGCAGATGTGATAGTCATTATCTTATCTTTAGGTATAGAAATAATAGAATCATCTGAATATGAAGTCCATTTAATAAGGGCAACATAATCTTTAAGACCCATTTCTTCCATAGCAGGTATGTATTTTATCTGTAAAGGTTTATCAATTTTAACAAGCGGCGATTTCTCATCTAATAATTCTTGTGGTATCGTACAAACGATATCATCTCCATTAACCAATTTTATTATTTTAATTGCTTCCATGTAACTCTCCTTTATAACTCGACATTGTGAATGTCATAGTCAAATCCTTCTTCGTTGTATATATTTATTCGTTCCCTAAAGTGTGATAATGTATAGTTTTCTTCTTCTTGATAAGATAGGTCATCAGATATATCATATAAGTGTGCCATTGATTTGTTGTCTTTCAATCGTAGCCCACGACCAATTGATTGTAAGTTTCTTATTCTAGACTTACTTGGACTACTGAACACTATATTGTGTAGATTACGAATATTTATACCTGTACTAAATGTGCCATAACTTGCAATGATTATCGCATTATTAGACTTCTCTGTCAAGGCTCTAATCTTCTCTCGTTCTTCTGCTTCAACACCACCATAAACAAAGAATACTTGTTTGCCATAATTCTTTTCTTCTATCAGTTGTTTTAATATCATACCATGTTTTTCTACATATTGAAACAGGCAAAGTGAATTACCAGTAAGACCTAAACATAGATTTCTAATATAATTATTTCTTTTAGTATTAGACACTAGAAAATCCATTTCTTCTTGATATGTTTTACCTCTCAAAAAGTCTATTGACATCTTTTCATGTTTTAAAACTAGACAATGTATTTTAAGTTGTGCTAGATGTTGTTTTTCTTGTAATTCTGTTGTTGATACTATCTTGTTCACGGCACCAAATAAACCCTCTAAAACGAGTTTGTGTGTCTTGCTATCATCAAGTGTACCTGTAAGACCAATACGATACTTACAGTTTTCTAATCTTGCCATAATTTTAGTTAAAGAAACTGCCTTAAACAAGTGAGCTTCATCACCAACGACCATACCAAATTGTTCAAACCATCTCTTATCTTGTTTATAGATTGATTGCCATGTACTGATATACACTCTTTTATTACTTTCTTTTTCATGCCCTTGATATATTCTATGGACATTTTTTAGACTATCATAACCATAGTCTTTAAAATCTTTATATAATTGTTCTACTAAAGAAGTAGTCGGTACTACTATAAGTATCTTATTGTTTTCTTCTTCTTTTAGTCGTAACAGATTAAAACGAACCATCAGATAAATTATCAGAGATTTTCCCGAGGCCGTAGGCGATAACATTAAACACCTTGATTTCACCATAGAGTAAATAAACGCCGATTTTTGGTAATCTCTTACTTCAAAAGGTATTTTTAGTTTCTTAATAAAACTATCTACTAGTTCAATATCTACATTGGCATCCTTTATGCCTGTTCTGTCTACTACTTCAACATCATTCTCTGAACACCAGTTAAGTAAGTATGGATATAGACCTGTATAGATTTGACCATTAGTGTAAGAAAATAATCTGATTTTACCATCCCACCTTCTATTTCTAACAGAAGGCATAAATTTAGCACCAGGTACTTCAAAGGTAAAGTGTGAACCTAAATCTCTGCGAACATCTTCATCAGCGTCTACTACTAGATGTACATCATTCTTTTTTGTAAGAATTAAGTTTCTCATAATTAGACAGCACCAGAAGTAAACTTTCTCCATTCAATAGAGTTGCGAATTTGCCAATCTCGATTACTAATTTGTCTAAGTGTTCTGTCTAAGTAATTGACAACCGTTTCTAAGTAGTCTATCTTTTGTGATGACTTAATTAGTTCTTCATCAGATTCAAGATACTTATCTACATCTGATTTCATAATTTTTAAGTTAAAGGGTTTGTCTTGATATATCTTTGGACTTGCTTTACCAGTATAGTATTCCCATTTTACTCTTTTGAGAATTTTATAATCAGATTCAGCTCTAGTTAATAACAGTTTAAAGTTATTTAAGTGTTTGAGATACTTGTTGTGTAATGCAGGAGTTTTTAAAGATTCTAAATCTAGTTCTGCCTCATTCATTTTGAGGTCTTTATCAACCTGCTCTTGTAGTTCTTCTAATGTCATAATAAAATCACCGGTTAATTATATAAATTCTAACTATATTTAGTTAGATGTTAAGTAGTTGTTTCAGTTGTTCTTCCACTTCCGACAGTTGCAAATTCGTATATCTGATAATTAAATGATACACTTGCAGATAGATAAGAAGTATCTCCTGCTTGTTGGTCATAAATTAATCCAGATAAAGATGTTGGATATAAATCTACATATCTTACTTCCATTATTGGATTGTTTTTACTTGATAGTATTGATAATGTAGCGTCTGAATATTGAGCGCCTGTATCAAATCCTGTATCATCTACTCTACCTGCCTCTCTATTCTTTGCAGTTCCATCGCCTGTAGGAAATCTATCCTTACCAGCGTTTATAAAAGTTTGAAATTGGTCATGATTTTTAGGAAATCCTAGACCAGTTAACCAACCATGTATCTCACGATAGTTCTCTAAGTTTTCATCTACTAAAAAGTCTACATTTAAAGCACCATATGTTAGAGTATCACCAGGTATTGGTATATCTATCAATGATGTTGCTTGTGTTGTAGAACCTAATGTAATACCAGGTATATTAACAGATGTACAGAAAAACTCTACCTTAGGTAGTTTGATTATATTAAACTTAAACTGGGTTGCAGCCGCATAGTCTAACTTAGTAGGTTGTCTGTTTAATGAGTTTGTTTCAGTCATACTATTATTTATATGATTCGTAAGTGTGGATTAGTAGAAAAAGAAAAGGGCTGTTCAGAACAGCCCGATTCAATTTGTTTACTTTCGAGAAAGCAACAACATCAATTACATGATGTTTGCTACTTGTACTCTACGATAGTATCTGTTAGCATTCGCAGAACCACTTCCGTTTATAACAGCAGCGTCCCCTGTTCCAGCTTCAGCAAATGGATTTGCTTGTAACCCGTAACGAGTTTTAAATCCAATTTTTGGTTGGAAAGTATCTTGACCAACGGCACGGACCATTTGTAGTGGTACATACGGACAGTAGAACATTCCACTATCATATGGTGAAGAACCTTTGTAACCTACTACAAAGTATTGTTTAGCAGTGTTATTTGCAGAATATGGGTCAATATAAACTTTATATTTACCATTCAGAACACCAGCAAAAGTATTACCAGCGTCATCAACATTTAAGTTGTTGTTTAACGCAGGAGCGTAATCTAATACACCAGCCATTTGAAGTGCCGAAGCAACATCAGATGAACAGATAATTAAGTTACCTTTTCCTCTTCTTGTTCTTTGTGCTATAACATTAGCTTCTCTTTCTACTTGAAACATAAGACCTTTGAATCTTTCAACAGACCATCTGCCGTTAGAATCAGTATCAAGGTCGAATATGCCTTCAGTAGTTGTGTTTACTGTACCTGTATTTGCAGAAGCACCTTTTTCAGCGTTGATGTAGATAGTTCTAACTACTTCACGGTTGATTTCAGATAAAATTTCACTTGACAAAATATTTGCAAGTTCAGTTTCAGCGTCAAGTCCATGAATCGCTTTTAGGTCTTGTGCAAGTTCCATAGTGTATTCAGCTTTCAATGCACGAGATTTAGCAGTTACAGTTGATTTCTCAATACTGAACGCCATTTCTGCGAATTGATTACCTGAATCTTCACCTAATGATTCAGCCGCAGCTGTAGTCATTCCGGTACCTGTTGTAGGGTCTGTTCCACCATCATTTAATAATGCTGGGTTAGTTCCTGCATGAGCAGTAGTTGAGAAACCATCAACAGCAGAACCAGTCGCATTACGACCAGAAAAATCTGTATCAGCTTCATCAAATAAAGCCTCTGTGCCAGATTGGCTTGTATATCTTGAACGCATTGCAAAGATAAGACCAGTTGGTCCTGTCATTGGTTGTACGCCACAGATATCATAAGCAATAAGATTTGGCATTGCTCTTCTTACTAAAGAAATTAGGATAGGATCCCAATTACTTACACCACTACCTGTTGCATTAGTAGGTGTTTCAGTAAGAAACGCTTGGTCTTCTTTTAAAGAACGCTCTTGGTTCTCTAAGATGACCGATGTAACGGCACGCTTGTAACTATCCTTTACTTCTGGAAGTTCCGGATGGTCTAAAACTGGCTGCCATTTTTTTTCATAAGTTTCCGATAAATACATATCTTCTTCTCTCCTTTGTTTAGTTACTTAGATATTTTAATATCTTTGGTTTTACTAATTGCGTTGGTATATGCAGCCATAGCATTCGACAAGTCTTCGTTAGAAGTCTCCCCGCCCACCGCAACATCATCTATATCTGTGTTGTCCACAGACTTTTCAGCTTTTTGCCCAAAGTAAGATTCCTTAATGGTACCCACTTTTTTCGCAAAATCTTCTTCAGAAGAATACTCAACTCCTTCTACTAGAGAATCGAATTTTTCTTTAGCTGTATCAGCTAAATCTTTAGAATTTTCATCAATGATATCTTGTCTTTTCAGACTACCATTAACTTTATTCATGTCGATATTTTTCTCTATTTCTTCGTTAAGTTTTTTCTCTAATCCTTCAATCTTACTAGCTTGGTCCTCAAGAACATCATATTTCTCATCTGGGACATCAATATAATGGTCTTCAAATAATTTTTTGAGTCCACCAATGAAGTCTTCAGCGATTTCGCCCTTAATTCCTCTTTCTAGTGCTAACTTATTTTCTTTCATCCATTCTTCAACTACATAGTTTAAGTATGAATCAACTTTTTCAGTTAGTTCAGATTTTGATTTTGAGATTTCTTCTTCAAATTTAGTATCATATTCAGCAGCTAATCTATTTTTTTCTGCTTTAACTTTTGAGTTAATTGCAGCTTCAAATATAGTAGCAGCTTTTTGTTTAAATTCTTCAGATAAATCTGAATCGCCAACAAGTGCTTCAATGTGTTCCTTAACATCAATTTCAGATTCTTTTTTAGCCTTAGCTTCCTTTTCATCTTCATCAATGTCTTTCTTAACATCTTCAGCTTTCTTCTCTTTGATTGTTTCATCTTTAGAATCGGTTTCTTCGTAACTAGCTTTCAAGTGTGATGGTTCCCCAGCAACTTGAGCACTTTTAGATACGGTGTCAGAAACCTGTTTAACTTTCTTCGTACCGTCAGCAGAATTACTGTCCGTAGTTTTAACTACAGGTGCGCCTAAATCTTCACCGTCGTTTGATAGATGTGTAGGTTCAGCTGCAACAGCATTCTTTTTAGGAGCGTCAGCGTTTTTATTCGCTGAAGCCTCTACGATAGCGTCAGTTATTTTTTCTGATTCTGCCATTGAAAATCTCCTCTATTTATTTTATAGTACTATAAAACTCCTAAAATCTCTTTACGAGTTCAAGGAATATTTATAATATTACAGTTTTCTAATAAACGATTCAAAAATATCTAGATTTTTTTTATCTATATTTTTTCGTTTCGTTTTAATCACTTCCATCTTCCACGCCTCAATGTCTTTCTCAACAAGGAGACCGTTGTCCCATACCCACTCTTTACCTTCCATAATGCCTTCTACGAAAGCGGCTGGTGCTGAAGGGTCTGCTACAATGTCAGCGGCAGTAGCTAGCATGAAATCATCTTTCACATAGTTAGCGCCGTTTCTTTGCATGATGGAACCCATCCCTCTTGATGATACTCCCAATTGAGCACCCTCATCAATAAGACCTTTTACAATCTTACCATAGGGCGTGTCCATGATTTTAGCTTCACCAATAAAGTTATCACCATCCGGATAAAGTTTCTTAATCATATGAGAAACTCTTTCTAGATTGACTGTTGGTCCGTCAGGATGTCCTAACTCGCCGAAAGCACGATTTTTATTGATAAATTCTTTGTTGTATCTTGTTACTTCTTTCATTAAGATATCTTTAGGGTATACTCGCCCATTACGATTCTTGATGTTCGATTGTAAAAAGACACCTTTAATCTTGTATTCTTTCTTGCCGTTTTTATCTTCTTCTACAAGATATTCGGCAGTTGAACATTCTTCTGAAATTAATTTCATCTGTTCTCTCTCTTTCTCTTTTTTGTTATATACTATTTATACAAACTTATAACTTAAATGTTATAAATTTTATCTAAATTCTGCTAAAATCGTATAATTGTCACCAGAAACAAAGTTTCTAGTACT
>Ga0209336_10001904_pt1 | contig 9992 bp, 16 predicted proteins | sample LinPmetageLP32_FD_184042 | JGI IMG/M metagenome (GOLD analysis project Ga0209336, IMG submission 184042) | Marine viral communities from the Pacific Ocean - LP-32 (SPAdes) (version 2) | ecosystem: Environmental > Aquatic > Marine > Oceanic | place: Pacific Ocean | collected 2009-08-23 | reverse complement strand
TGGGTATATTTCTACGTTCATTTGCATCCTCGTCTAATTCGTCGTCAGAGAATTCATTTAGAACTTGCCGAGGTTCAATTAGATCTTTATTTTCCGGATATGTTTCTTCTTCATCAAATACACCTGATAAATACTCATTTAATATGTATTCAATAGGAATTTGATTAGCTATTGTTTCATTTATAGACGTATTGATTATATCGAATATTACACTTTTATTCTCTTCTATTATCATAGGCGTATAATAAATACATTCTGAACAATTAATCAGTATTTTATGCAAAAAAGTATTCAAACTTGGTACTTTAATTTTAACCGATTTATTATCACTCTTAAGTCGGACGCACGCTAATATCTTGACGTGACTTACAAAAATAGCAGTGATTAAATCCATTAGATATGGATATTTTGAATTAAGATTGTGTAATTTTTCTTCCAGTTTAAAACTAGCCCAATTTGGTACAGCTTTTAAATCTTTTTGAAAATTAGAATAAGAAACCTCTCTGCGTATATTGTTTTTTTGAGATTCAGAATATATTTCTTTAATAATATCAAATACCCCGGTTTGAATAGTAGAAATTAATTGCTTTGTATATTCCTCTTTTGCAGCAACTAAAACATTTACATTCAGCGTTTCAGACATATTTATAAAGTTGAATTTATTTTTAAACTTCATTTTAAACTTCAAAAAAATAAATACTTATAATATGTAATATGTGTACGATTTCTAAAAGAAAAGTTAAATGGACTATCGACCCCAATTTCATAAAAGAGATTAAATGGTCTCTAAATAATCACAGGGATGAACAAGCCGGGGCTCTTTTATTTACAGATATAAATTGCGTAAATGGTGTATGTGATAAAACTAGTACAAAAATTAAAATGAATAATGGAAACGGATCATCCGTTTACACACCAAGTGGACTAATAAATTTTCATACTCATCCAAAAAGCGCATACAAAGGAGAAGACGCAGTATATGGCTGGCCTTCCGGAGAAGATATGTATCAATGTATAAATTTCGCAAGAGACGGAACTTTAATACATATTGTATTCACATTAGAAGGAGCGTATGTCATTAAGATTAACAAAATTATAACTAAAAAAGATTCCAAAATATTAGAAGATGTTTTTAAATATACTCATGTATTTCGTAGCGCAAACCAAACTAAACAACTAAAAGACTTCAAAAAAATATTTAAAGTAAAAGGTACAACTACCAAAAATATGTGGTTGAATCTTACAAATGGTATAACATTAAAAGAATTATACAAATTATATAATTCAATTAATGGTAAAAACTTAGCGATACCAAATGATAATGAAAAAATATTTGAAGTAAGTTTGTCTGCTATAAACAAGACATTAACTTTTAATGCTAATTACGTACCAGAAAAGTGTCACATCATGAATTTTAAAAATAATTAAGCACTCGTTTCAATTTTTTCAGTATACGAATCTTTAATAACCTTTATTATGTCCAGTTTTTCGTAGAAATTAATAAGTAGACCGTTTTTGCAATTCATGTTCTTTAGATATTTTCTCAATTGCATTATTTCTTTAGATGCAAGTTTAGAATTTTGAGACTTTAATTCCAGAACATGTTCTATTGTTCCGTCTGAATTATAAATCACAACATCTGCTCTTTCAAACCCAACGTAAACTCCTTTATAAAATATAGGAACGATTACCTCCGTTTGTACGAGATAACCTCTTAAATTTAGTTCTACATAGAGTGCATATTGGTATATATTCTCTTTGTAGTGATTACCAAGTTCCTTATTAACTACATTAATACACTCTAATATTTTCTCCATAATAATAGTTACAATTACATTTACATTATCATTATCTTTAAATTAGTCTTTTTCAAGGCGTTTTTTACACTCTTCTAGGGTTTTAATATACAAACTTTTCATGTAATTATCGATGTCATCGTTAGATTCTTCAACAGTGTTTACGAAATTATAATCAAAATTGTCTGGGATATTTGTTTTATAATTGATCATCTGTTTTATTACATCAGTATATTCTGCGTGGTGACTTTTATCCTTATTTCCATCAAATGTAAGTATATTACTTTCGCTTAGTAGCCATTTTTGATGATAAAATCCGCACATACTAAGATATTCAGAAGTAATAGGAGTTTCTCCATGTCGTGCTCGTTGTAAAACACGTTCATGACATTTAATGTAATCGGTTTGAATGTAAACATAAAACACAGGAGGAATTTCTTCTAAGAAGTGATAAAACCACATTTTATAACACTGATATTGTATACTATTTATCTTAGATGTGTCATATAACATTTTTGCAAACACGTTATAATCAGAAAACACTGAACGTTCCATAATGATTATATCGTTATCATTGCATTTACTTAATACATTTTTAAGATTTGCAAGTCTAGATATATACGCTGTCATTTGAAAACAATAAGAATATTCCTCGGGAGATCTGTAAAAATGTTCTAAAAGATTACCGTTTTTGTCTTTAATAGACATCCAGTCTTCAACAGGTTCGTCTACAAAGTATACATTTGTATTTTGGGGTCTATTATAATATTTAGAAAAATGCTCTCGAAGATAATTACAAAAAGTTGACTTTCCAGATCCGATGTTTCCCTCAACTGAAATAAGCATTACAATGGTGTAATATACATTACAACTTAATCAATTACGTCTTTAAGCTTTTTAGAAAAGACAAATTTCATCCAATTTTCTCATCAGATTTTCCTCGTCTATTGTTGTTGCATGTTCTGAAAGATCTTTAATCATATATTCGTTAAACTCAAAAACGTCTTCCATATCTTGGTCTAAATGTTTTGGTTTTTTAATCTTAAACTGAGAAATTTCCCATCTTATAAAAAAAGAATTCTTAGTATAAACAATAGCACTACACTTTAGAAGTGCAATACCTTCCACGTCACAAGATATATCTTCAATGTTTAATTGTTTTGTTTTTGATTCATAAAAATATGTGTCCTCGTCGTAAAAACAATGCAATGTGTCGTCAACGAGCGCTTCTTTATAAATAGTTTCACAATCTTCTACATTTATTTCTTTACCAAAAAACCTTGTACTTTTATCGGATGTTATTTCTATAACGGCTTTTGAAACTTCTTTTATGAACTTAGCAGTTTCTTCGTCGATATTAAGCTTTGCTTTATTTTTCCCTTTATTCAATTTTAGAGTATTTTTACTTATTTGAAGACTGATCTCTTCGTTTTTGTACATAACCTTGGAATAGTACATATTCTTATTTGTATTTACCGGATCATAGACTTCAATGTCGTCCTTAATTGTACCCATATTTTAATTATAAAATTTATTTTAATTAAAATAATGGAACGAATGTTTATTTTATGAGCAAAAAATTTTTAAGATGAAATTCTCCATTACAACAGATAAATGAACAAATTATCTTTCCTTCTTTCTTAATATTTTTAAAACTTATTAGTTTACTATTTTCATCATAAAATTTAGTGTCATCTGATATAATCAGTTCTATTTTGTTCTGTTTTATGGAACTACAAGATATTTTTGTTATTTTAAATAACCTATCTATATATCCACATATATTCATGAATAAGATGTGCGAATCAGAGTGATTATTTATATTTAAATACAATAAAGAATCTAAAAGATTGAAAGTTATTATAGGACTTTTAATTTGTAAGGTTTCATCTTTGTTGTTTATTGTATTATCTTCTGATAATCTTAAATCTAATAAATTAATATTTTTATAAGATAACATCTTACTATATAAATTTAAATAAATTCATTGACTCTAACGTGTAAATATGTAAAATTAGGTATACATTCCATATGGAGGAGAAGTTTGTTGTCCTTTTTTGTTTTCTATAAATATATCAAGTGCTTCTTTGAATTCGTCGAAATTTATATTATATAAATTTTCTCTCCCGAAATTATTCCTCGCATTTACAAATATAGCTTTTTCAATTATATTGTTTATATCACCTCCGTTACCCGTAAAAAGCGGTAAATTTGAACTTATCAATTCAATTAATTCTTCTTTTTTAACAGTGGTTTCCCATTCCTTTTCCTCTATGCATTTAAAATAAATTTCTGCTAATTCTGAAGCATTGTAATTTTCAATTGTAAACGTCCAAGGGAACCTTCTACGAAGACCCGGGTTCAAAGAAAAGAAACACGAATCTAGTTCTTTTTTATAACCTGCTATTATACATATTATCTTGTCTACATTTTCTGTTAAATATTGATTTATATTGTCTACACATTCTTTAGCATACATATCTTCTTGTCCTGAATTTGAACCAAGAGAATAAGCCTCGTCTATTAGAATCACTCCGTTTTTACATCTATCAAGTGTTTCCATAGTTTTAATTGTTGTACCACCTAGATATTCTGATATTAAATCAGCTCTTCTAACAACATTAAACTTTGGTTTTTTGAATATGCCTAATTTAGAATAGATTTTTGATAATATATGCGCAACAGTGGTTTTTCCAGTACCAGGAGGACCTTCTAATACAGTGTGAAGCATAACACTTTCGTCTATACCCTGAACAAAATAAAGAATTTGGTCTATAAGTTGTGATTTAAGTTTTGCGAGACCTATCATATTATTTAAATCTATAAGATCTTGAAGAATATTAGGCAACACATCAATTTTACTTGGATAATATCTGCGATATTTTCTTTTCGGTAATGTCTTCTCTGAATAATCTTTTATCATCTCTATGAGATTATCCAAATTTTTAAGTTTATAGCTTGTAATATCGAAGAAGTTTTCGTCAGAACCGGAATGATGTCCTAATCTTCTTTTCATGTTACGATTAGAAATATATTATTTTTTTAAATTATAGAATGACCGTAGATACGTATATCTCAGAGATAAATCAAAAAGAAGGTGTAAATATACGTAAAATTGTGAAATCTTTTGAAAAAAGATTGATGAAGTGTTTTAAATTGTACGAAGACAATGTCGGGTTTGAAGACTATAAAATGAACGATTATGATTATATAATTTTGTACACACTTTGGTCGTATATTAAAGATTTACACATCGAAGAGTATTTAATAATAATGTATTCGTATTATAAAATCGAAGAATTTTATTTTCCTGTAAATATATTTGAATCTAAGAGGTGCATAAATATTCTTTCAGAAACCGATATAATCGAAATACTTGTCAAATTAATTAAATACGATCAAAAAAATGTTTTATAATACTAAATGTATATCCTTAGAGATTATCAAGAAAATTTCCCCCCAGTTCTCAACAATGGTTTTCTAGACGTAGGACCTCAGTTTGGTTATAATTATATAATAGGATCAGGACAAGATCCTCATTGGAATATATATCCAATGGATAAATATTTAACCTTTGAAGGCTCTGCTCCATTGAATTATGTATTTACAAACTACATATATGATCCATATCATTATTTATATTACACTGCAGACTACAATAGTCCAACTCACGAATATGCTAAACTTTTAAAAGAACGTTTAGGAAAAGTTTCAAGAGGTCAATACATTGAAAAAACGCCCGATGATGTATACAAAAGTAGATTGCGCAACATTAACGAAGATAAAAAGAAACTAATTCAACAAGCAAATAAACCAAAAATAAAAGAAATAAATACACAGATCAAAAAAAAAGAAGATGAACTTGAAAAAATTAAAGCTGAATTAAAAACAGCAAAAGGTTCAAGAGACAGAGCAATTAGAAAGATGGTCAACGATAAAATAAGAGATAACAAAGATGAACTTGAAAAAATTTTAGTATCAGTAGACAAAAAAGATAAAAAGATGGTTAGAGAACAAATTACGAATCTGCTTAATGTAGAAGCAGCACGTACACACGATTCGACCAATCAGACGTATTCAAACCTTCTTACAAGAGCACAAACAATTGAAAAAAACATAGACTTACATGAAAAAGAACTTAAAAAATACACAGATTAACAATTAGTCATGAACAGTAATTGTTACTATTCTGAAAACCTGATAATACCAGAAAATGTCTTAAATGTCTATACCACTCGATCGCAGGCTATACAGATAAATAAAATTATAAAGATGTTTGTAAATTCGGATTCTGTGATAACCGACGGTACGGCGGGAATAGGCGGTAATTCTGTTTATTTCGTGAAGCATTTTAAAAAGGTTAATTTAATAGAAAAAGATCCATATATGTATAAAATTCTTCGTAAAAACACAAATTTACCAAACTTTACATACAATTGTTCATATAACTGGGTTAAATTTATGTTAAGACAGGATGTTATTTATCTAGATCCACCTTGGGGTGGTAATGATTATAAAAATAAGGATAAAATTGATCTTTGTTTAGACGGGATTAATGTGATAGACATTATAAATCAAATGTATAATTTTACGAAGATAATTGTACTCAAAGTACCGAATAACTTTAATTTATCAAGAATAGATACTACATTCTGGACAAGTAAAATATTTAATATCACTAAAAATAAGAAAAATGTATACAAACTAATCGTTTTCCATAAAATGGTTTAAAGAGATATCGCATTTAAGTTTATAAGTGAAATACCTGTACGGTTGCCCGAGTGGTTAAGGGGGCAGACTTAAGATCTGCTGACGTGAGTCTCGTGGGTTCGAACCCCACACCGTACAGATATTTTACTAAGTTAAATTAAATTAATTAAATTGTACATTCTATTGTGGAAACGATGAATATTGCGCTTTCAGGTTTCGGGAACGACGAAAATTTTTGCACTATCTTACAAAGAAACGGTTATGTAATTTCTAATGTAGTTTCAGATGACACTAAGTGTGTTATTACTAAGGAAAATATAGACTATATTCAATTTAAATCTGCTAAAATCAAACATGCTATAGTTAAAAAAATTCCCATGTTTACAGCCGAAGAATTTTTAAAAAAATACAACATTAAGTAATATAAGCATTTCTAAGATAAATTATATATACATAATTTACACACGTTTTACATATTTATAAATTTATAAATTTATATGGCGGCATTTTTTCAAATTTACGACAATATTCATTTTGGTTATAATGAAAACGAACATGCAAATTTGCTGCAGGACCAATTGGAAGATAGAATAGCGGGTCTCAATGATGAAATATTAGAATTATATGTAATGATGTATGTCACCGCACTTATTTCTATATGTGTTTTATATACAATTTATATATTTGTAACATAATTATTGCAAAAAATTTAATAAACTAAAAAATAGTTACATTTACAAATTACAAAAGTATGAATATTTTCTTTCTATCGTTAAATCCCGAAGTATGTGCAGTTATGCATTGCGACAAACACGTTCGTAAGATGATACTAGAATATGCGCAGATGTTATGCACGGCTCATCATGTGTGTGGTAAATACAAAAATCCTAAATTATATAAAATTTCATTTAAAAACAACCCATGTACTGTATGGACACGTACAACTTCAGGAAATTATTTGTACCTGTACGTCTTATTCATAAATTTATGCAAAGAGTATACACGCAGATTTGGTAAAATACATGCAACTCAAAAACAACTTGAATGTTGTCTATCTTTTATACCAATAGAAATCCCCGCTGGTAACATAACAAAATTACATCAGGCAATGCCCCAATATTGTAAACACACTAGAGACACTCAAGCTTATCATACATACTACATCCTGGAAAAAAGTTACTTCGCAAAATGGACAAATACACCAATTCCTTATTGGTACAAGATTTAATCAAAAATAAAATAAATCAGTAATTATAAATGAAACAAACCTTTTCGGCATTTATAATAGCTAATTTTACACTACCTGTCTTTGTGTCATTAATTGTTTATAAATTTTTTGAAATTATTCTAGATAAGTTTTTAACCCCTTTAATTCATACAGTTATAGACCCACAAAATAACCTTCCTAAGCACAAATTACCCATAGGCAATTATACTCTAGAATATGGTGAGGCATTTAGGTATATATCAGTCCTATTTGTAATTATAACTTTAGTTTACTATTTATTCAGAACTAAATAAAAAGCTTTATCCTGTTTATACATATTTTGTATAAAAACATTATGCATCCTGTAATAACCGATTACATCACGTCTAATTCTTTTTAGTTTTTTATCTAAAAACACACTTTTAAGAAATGTGTAATCATAACTTTCTTCGAGGTCTATTTTATCATTTTCACCCGAAAGTTCTATATAGTACGTGAAACTGTAACCGTCTTCTAGAATTTCATTTGGTTCTGGTATACATAACTGCTTAATGAATGTGTCATATGCTTTATTATACATATCTATATATTTGTCTTGTGTGTCTTGTTTTATTTCAGATTCAAACGGATTCAATATAAAAAATTCCCATCCATTAATTAGCATTTTTTATATTGAATAACATTTATTTTTAAATTCATTTACGCATCGCATATCATTTAGTCCTCGTCATCTGAAGTTTCGTCAGAGTCTTCATCAGAGTCGTAATCTGAATCTGAATCTGAATCTGAATCATCTAAAAATTCTAGATCAGTCTCGGTAACCATTTCAAAATGTTTTTCCACTAGTTCAGCATCTTCAACTTCGGGTTTTTCGAGAAGAGGAGGGAAAATTCTACTAAGTACTTCTACGATTTCGGGTGTAATTTTAGTTTTATTTACACATTTAAATTTAACAAAAAGATCTCCGTAATTACCCGATTCTCCCATTATTGGCATACCCATTCCCGTGATTTTCTTAAGCATATCCTCCTCGCCAAATATATCAAATGGTTCGCCAACAACCTTTAAAGTTTTCCCATTTAGGTGTTTAATGTATACAATTGGGTTATAAGCTTCTGAAATAGAGATTTCTTTTTCTAAAAGTAGATTGTTTCCATCGCGGATAAATTCTGGATGTTCTTCTACATCTAACGTAACAACTACGTCGCCGGTTTCATATCCCTGTTTTTCATCGGCCATTTTATTAAATCTAATAGTTTGTTCGTCAATCATACCTTTTTCTATTTTAATAGATAGTTTCTTCTTTTCTTCGTCATAAGAACCATCGCCGGCTATTTTTTGCCTACGCAAAGCAAGTTTTTTCTTTCCTCCGTTATAAAGTTCTTCTAGACTTACAGATAATGTAAATGTCATATCCTTTGTTCTTGGGGCAATGGGGTCATCATCCTCAGAGTCACCGGATTCGATCTCGACTACTCTCTTTTTCTTCTCCTTCTTTTCCTTTTTGATAACTGGATCATCAATATTATCTGTGACGTCTGTAATATCAAAACAAATCTTAGAATCTTCCGGTTTAACGGGTTCTGAAACTACTTTCTGTTTTCCTTGTTTTTTTGTACCGATTACAGATGATAACATATCCGGATTAACAACATTCGTTACGGATTTTGTAATTTTTGAAATAGCACTGGTCATCTCTTCATCTGAAAGTTTCTTACCGGTTTTTAATTCAGAAGGAGGTTCAATCTGACTAGCAACCTGTTGTGCTATTTTCATTATTTGACTAAAATCAGGGAGCTGCTGTTGGTCCATTTAATCTTTTAAAATATTTAAAATAGAAATTACTACCGCATTATAATACATTTGATTATCTTTTACTTAAGTCGATTTTTTCTTTCTTACCATCGTCTTCGATAAATTTAACAGTTTTCCCATATTGAAGACCACTAACGTCTTGGTTCCATGACTTTGGAGGCGGTTTGTTTACAAGTTCTTCTACTTTATCGAAAGCAAACTTCCCTTTAAAAATTTTAGACGCGTCATTATCTATTATCATAAGAGGTACAACATCTACATCAATGTCAGTTTGAATAGAGACGTCTTTAATGTTGATGTATTCTATCTCTGCGTCTTTTAGTTTACTCACTGAGATTAAAAAATCTGTAGATGCTTTGCAATTAGGATGATAAACAACTACTATACTCAAAGGTTCCATTTTACTCTACCATTTTCATTTAAAATATAAATTGTAAACGTGTTTATCTACGTCTTCTTGATGT
>Ga0209336_10001902_pt1 | contig 10006 bp, 9 predicted proteins | sample LinPmetageLP32_FD_184042 | JGI IMG/M metagenome (GOLD analysis project Ga0209336, IMG submission 184042) | Marine viral communities from the Pacific Ocean - LP-32 (SPAdes) (version 2) | ecosystem: Environmental > Aquatic > Marine > Oceanic | place: Pacific Ocean | collected 2009-08-23 | reverse complement strand
GCGGGTCAAAAGCCAAAGAAGAAAAAGAAGGGAAGGCTTCAGAAGGGTACAGTAGCTGTCGTTTCGCCAGCAGAAGAAGCTGACATAAGAGATACAATAGGTGAGCTTTCTGGCGGGGACGCAAAGGCTTTGCAGATAGGCATGGCTGCATATAGAAAGCTACGAGACGATGGCGCTGATCACGATACAGCCCGTACAGAATTCTCTGTAGACCCTAAGTTTCAAGATCAATTGGTTGGCGATATAGATTTTGCTAGGCCAGCACAACAGTCCACTGATGCTGACGTAGCGTTGACTGCAATTCCAAACCTTAATACTCCTCAAGGGCCAAGCATCCTTGTCCCACAAAAAGACAAACCAATTGACTACAATCAATTCATAAGAATTAAGAAGATTGTAAACAATATAGCCCCCGAAGCGGATCTTGTAGTAGCAAGCCAGCTTTATGGGCAAGTTACAGGTGAAGGCGCAGAAAGAAAGTTTCTTATTAATGGACAAGAAGTAGGGTATGACGAAGCCCTTGGACTACAGGTAGGCAATGTTGTAGCTGTATCTGTAGCTGACGGGCATTTAGATCCAGAAAACGTGGCGTACCATGAGGCAACCCACTTCTTATTTAACAACGGCTTCCTTAACGATTCTGAAATTAAGTCACTCATAGCTAATCAACCACGATTAGAGCGCATTGTTCGTGATCATCTCGGTCAAAAGCAATACGACATTGTTATGTCGGGTAATGATTTTCAGAACTTCAACGAGCTTATTGCTTACGCCTCCGCTCTCTACAATAGAGGGTTAGATATTGATGGAAAGATACCACCAGAGTTTACGCCGCCACTGCGCAGGGCATTTGCAAAACTTGCAAGACTGTTTAAACAGCTTAAATCAAACTTCACCGGGGAGTTTATCCCTATGGAGCTTGAGCAGGTGTTTGAGCAGGTACGTCAGGGCAGGGCTGGCAAGAGAACTCCAGACAAAGACTCAGTGAAACGCATCAAGAGTGTAATGCTGGCTTCAGATCCAACAGGTATGAGTTCTGCAACGCCGCTTGCCGTGATGAAGCAAGGGCCAATAGCTGCGTCATCTACAGTCGCGGGGGCTATGAACAGGGACTTTACGTTTAGTCCCGACACCCCGCAGCGCCCAGCATTTAAGTCTAAGCTCAAAGGGATTCTTGAAGAAAAGCGAGAACAAAAATATCGACCTGACGCATGGGGCAGGATTAAAGAAACCAAGAATGGCTCATCTGTTGCTGGCGTTTTAACTGGCGTTAGAGTTGATGAGTTTAATGACTCTGGGCTTGGCGATTATTTAAACAGATTGCCAGCAGACAAATCAGTCAAAGGTGAAGACCTATTAGAGTTCTTTGAAGACAGAGAACAGATAGTAGAGATTCAAATATATGGAACGCCGATTGGTGCGAACAGAGACGCGCAAACAGAAAGGGAATATCAAGACGCTTTAAGGCAAGACAGGAATAACGAAGCCTATGAGCAAGTGGCAAATCAGGCAATAAACTCTCTTCGTCTTGGTACAGGCGCGGCTCATGTTGTTGATGTAATGACTACCGCAATTAATATACAAAGCCGAGTGCCTAATCCAGAGGTTGCAGATCAAGCGTTTCCAGAATCTATAATAAAAGCTGTAAAAGATTTAGAACAAGAGATCCCAGATCTAAGAGGGACAACCTCAGAAGTTCAATCAATGATCGACAGTCTCAATGACAAGACTCGCAAAAAATTTCTTAACCTAGCTAATGTTATTTCTACAGAAGCCGCGAATGAAGAGTCTCCATTTAACAAGACGTTACTAGGGTTGACTTTAGTTGACACAGATTATAGCGGAACAGCATTACAAAAGATGAAGTTTAAAGATGGAGGCGCTGGACTTTCAACAAAAGAAAGCTTCACACCTTCGTCCGGCTCTATAGCTGCCGGTTTTGGTGATGTTGGCGGTGATCGCGGAAGCGTTGGATTTTCTGACGATCAGCCTAATTTTTATTACGCTTGGACAACAATGGGTGGCAGAGAGCTTCCCGAAATTGGCAGTGATTTGTTTTTAAATAAAAACGCAACTGAAGCGTTGATGGCCTTAGATGGATACAGGGATATTATTTATACGATCCCACTGACAAAAGGCGAGGGTATGGAGCATATGCATTACCCAGATGTCAGAAACGCATTCATGCATATGAGACTATCTGACATTGTATTAGATGATGGAAGCACAGTCCTTGTTGTAGAGGAAATTCAATCAGATATTCATCAAGCTGCGCAAAGAAAAATGCGGGAAATGGCTACAGACTATTTGTTTGCAGAGGGCGAAATAAGTCAGCCTGATTACATCTCACTTTCGAGGGATGAAAAAAACCTTGTCAGACCGATGATGGATATGTTTTCAGATCGGGTGTATGGAAAGCTACTACCTGATCTGCCAATGAAAAAAGAAAATTCTCGCCTTCAGTTTGCTATGCATCAGCTTGTGCGCATGGCAATCAATGGCGGTTACGATCATATCGCAGTGAGCAACAGCGACCTTCAAGTTGAGCGTTACAGGAACACAATAAAAGCAAACATTGATGGGTTGGTGTTGACAAAGTTTACCAACACTTACGAGCTAGTTGAGTCTGGTATAATTGAAAGCATTAACTCTCTACCCGGCGGAATACCCGCTGTATCAATACGTTTAAACGCAGCAGAGTTTGAAGATGACACCCGTTTTAATGATGAATTTTTACGATCTGATGCAGTAACTGTGGATGGAGACGGCAATGTCAGTCTCATATTAACAGAGTCTGCAATTCAAGCAGAGCTTGATGAGCTTCGTCGAGACGGTTCATTTGAACCCGCGTACCCAGATCCAAATACAGGGGAGTTTGATGCTGCAAGGGCGCTTGGTGGCCTTGAGGCACCGTCTAGTTTAAATGTTGATGAAGAGCAGCGTAATGTTATTGCGCAAAACAAACTTGAACAGGCTCAAGAAGAGGTTTCTGACTTTGTTAGTGAGCCTTCAATAACTCTAGCTTCTTCAACAGAGGCTATACAGGCCATCAAAGCAGAGTTTATGCCAGCCACGGAAGCAACAAGCTCCCAGCTTGCTCAATTAGCTATAGCAAAAGCCATAACAAAAGCGTACCCGCAGCTTTCTCAAAGCTGGATAGCTTCATACACACAGCCAGTGATTGGTAAGACGCGAGAGGGCGGTGATGTACAGGGGTCGTTTTTTAGAGACTCGGTAGAGCTTGGTAACAACAGCATAACAATGGAAGGAAATCCAACCCTTGATGAGTGGCTGGGTGAAGACATTGCTGTGCTTGTGCGCAATGAGCTAGAAAACCCTGAGATGAGGGGCCAAGAGTTTTATAAAAAGGACTTCATTAAGTTCATACAAGATAAGGCTGTGTCTGTAGAAGCGGAAGCCAATAAGATTGCCAATGGAGAAACAAACCTAACTGACTATCAAAAGAAGGTAGCCAAGCTGGTAACAAGCGCGAAGGATAGAACGACAGGCGCTATTGATATACCTGTTGGTGGAGGATTCAAAAATATCTACGATGTCAAGATTCCGCAAGCATTAGACAATGCATTGGCAAGCCTTCATGAAGGAAGCAATAAGGAAATAAAAAAAATAAGAGATAAGATTGCATTTAACAGCAAGGACAATCTTTTATATTTAGGCTCTTCAAGTGGAAAGTTTTTATCGCCAAGACAGTATGAGGGTACAAGCGATATTCTCCCAGAAGGGGAGGCGACCATCATAAAAGCGTCTGACATACAGTCTCAACCATTAAGAGGCCGTCCGATTGCGGCAATAAGCGGCGAGACAACAGCTTTACAGGAGGCTCTCGCAGACAATGACTTCATCATAGATAAGGTTGCAGAAGAAACTGGGTTTAAACGCATTCCTATGAATGTGGATGATCCTAGCGGAGCTATGTTGCCGATGTTTAGAAACGAAGACACTGGCGAGTTAAAGAGTGCGCGAGAGTTTTCTGATGAATATCAAAACAGGTACATGATACCTGTATCTAATTCACGAAACGCATTGCGCCTTTACACACTTACAGAGGATATGAAGACTTCACCTCAAGTAAGTGCGCCAAGCGAGATATATTTTGCCAAAGTAGAAAACGAGCGTACAGCAGCAACCAATCAAGGTACTGACAACTTGCGCGGCGTTATGAAAAATGGCAGACAGAAGGGCATAGACTTTATAAACAGCCTTCCGTTCTTTAACACTCTAAAAGATATGCCTCAGAAGAAAGAGTTCTATCTTGAGCGAGCCAAGTACCTTGGCACTATTGCGCAGTCAACAAAGATTGCAACCTTCCTTAGAGACGAAATAGGTAATCAGTTTCTTACTAGGTCAGGCAACAAAAACAGATCCTCTACCGAGGCGCTTAGAGGCGCGATATTCCAGTACCTTACAACAGGTGACGCACAGCAAGAGGCCGTGTTATTGCAGCAGTTGGACGCTCTCGATCCTCGCGCAGCCAAGGCTTCTGCAAAAGCAAAAGACATGATTGAGAACTTGGGCCTAGAGCTTATGCAAGCTGGCCTTCTACCGGCGAACAGCTTCTACAAGTACAGAAGGTCTTACTTACCAAGAATATATCTAAAGAATGTTCTTGAGGACAAGATGGATGCTAGGTTTAGCTATCTCAAACCTCGTAAGGATGACATGACGGATCAGGCGCAAGAGGCGTTAGGGGTTATCAACGAGCTTGACCCTGCATTCTTGGTGTCTAGGGCCATACAACGTCCAATTAGAGACTTGCAGTTTATTGAGTTTATGAATTCTGTTGCTGGTAATGAGGCGTGGACTGTAGCAGACGATCAGTTTGTTGTTGAATACACAGGGCCAGATGGCAAGCCTCAGAAAGTAAGTGGGTTTTACTTGCTTGATCAAGTCAATACCCTGACTAGCATTGCCGCTGCGGTTGAGGCTGCTGATCCAGACAAGGCTGCAAAGTTACGCTCAGATGCTGCGCAAATAGATAACATGGTAAGAACCACGTTTGAAGAGCGCGGTGTCTTGCAATACATAACCGATCCGAACATAGATATATCTGGCCTTACACAGACATATGGCTTTGAGTTTAAACGTGTTCCAAGGGGTAGGCAGTACGGGATGCTGGCTGGAAGGCTGGTTCGTCAAGAAATATTTGATGACGTTGTTGCCTCATCCGCCATGCTTAACATAGGCGATCAAGCTTATGTGAATGTTTTGTCAACTGGACGAAAAGCTACGGCGGTGTGGAAAACTATCAAGGTTCCATTGAACCCTCCGACCATTGCTCGTAACACATTCAGTAACGCGATCCTAATTCATATGTCTGGCGTACCGTTCTATAGGGTCATCCCTAGAATGGTTGAGGCTGCTAGAGAAATTATTGCGTACAACAACAAAGATTTTGAGAACTCCAAGCACTACGCAGCAATGATTGCGCGAGGGGTGCAACAATCCTCGTTTACTGATCAAGAATTGATTCTCATGCAGGACGATATGCTTGATTTCTTGCAGTCTGTTGACGCTAAAGATCTAGGAATGATTGGTTGGCTCAAGCTAAATACATGGACAAAGCTGGCTCAAAAGGCAAGCAAGCTCTATCAAGGCATCGAGGTTGTAGGTAAGACGGCGATTGCCATTGACGTTATGGATCGAGAAGGCGGCACAGCGGATGATGCGTTTATGCGAGCGCAAGAGTACCTGTTCGACTACTCTGATGTTCCTCAGACGGTGCGAGCTATACGTCAAAGCCCTGTAGGTATTCCCTTCCTGACATTCCAGTACAAAGTATTGCCTGTACTGGCAAAGACTGCGCTTCGTAATCCAATGAAGTTTGCTCCATATGTCGCGCTATCGTATGCGTTACCATCATTATTTATGAGTGCGTTTGATATTGATGACGAAGAGTATGAGGCTGTAAAGAAAGCCATGCCTGATTATCTTCGGGGAAATCCGGGCCTAATCCCCGTCCCAGCAAGGGACTCAAAGGGAAGGCTACAGTTCCTAGACACCAGCTATCTGTATCCTTGGGGATCATTTACTGGATTACTTGCTAACTCTGTATCAGGAGGCAAGCAATTGTTCGGTGAAAAGAAGCCAGAAGATCAAGGCTTCAGCATCAAAGATGTGACATCTACACTGGGTATGTTTGGTGGCCCAGCATGGTCACTGGCTGGCGCTGCTCAGAACTTAGACCCGTTTACACAGCGTCCCATCGTTAACCCAGAAGATCCTATGTTTGTTTCTGGAGCGATTGAGAAACCGTTCTATCGTCGCGGCAAAATGACAGACGCTATGTTCTGGGCTGCGAACCAGTACCTCTTGCCCGGATTCTTGAACACAGAATACGGAGCGGTAGCGAAGTTAAACACTGCGCTGAAGGGAGATAAGAAAGCAAACGGCATAGAGGCCGACACCTTGGGTCAGGCAATCATGCGCTTTGTTGGTTTAAACCTCACCAACGTAGACCCTATGCAAATACAAATGTCCCTACGCTATTTGGATGCAGAGAAGAGCAAGATTACTACCCAGATCAACAGGTTGAGAAAGGATCAGAGCTTGTCGGTACAAGAGCGTAAGCGAAGAATAGGCAACTACTACGAGGTCTTGTCATCTTACAAGCAGAAGAAAGCTGCGCTTACCCAAGCGGGAAGAACGGCAAGAAATGTGAGCGAGCGTCTTCGTCGAAAAGATACTCAGCCATCACCAGCACAAAGCAGTTACACAAGGCCGTAAAATGTGGCAAATAACAGCATTGCTTGGAGTTGCATTAACCGTGTCGGTTGGTGGCTTTAAGCTGTACTACGACAAGTCTGAAGCCGAGAAAGAGACGATGGCTATACAGCTACGTCAGGCCGCTGACAATCAGGCGATTCTAGAGTCTTCTATTGCCAAGCAAAACAAAGAGTTGCTTGATCAAGAAGCTAGAACACAGGCTGTATTGAATAGGATTAATGTGTTGTCGGATGAGAATAGACAGGCTCAACAAGAGGTTGAATCCATCAGACAAAAGTTTGCCAAGCACAACATGGATGTGTTGAGCCTGAGAAAGCCTAAGTTAATAGAGAAGATTATAAATAAAGGAACGAAGGGGGTGTTAAATGATCTTGAGATTATTACCAATCCTACTCCTTAGTGGTTGTTCATGGCTAGGAGGTAAGCCTTATGTCCCAGAAACAAAAAAGGTTGAGGTTGTTACCGTTGTTAAAGAGGCTGCTCAATATCATCCTCCGCTACCTAATGCCATATCAACCCTTCCGGTAGAGTGGTCAGTGCTGACACCTGCCACGATGCAAGAATACTTGGATGATTTAAACGAGGGCAACGCACCCACTAATGCGTACTACGGGTTGACCACAAAGGGTTACGAAAACCTTTCGTCAAATATGGCAGAGGTGAAGCGATATATCCGACAAGTTTTATCCATAATTAGTTATTATTCAACAATGAATAAAGGAGAGACTGATGACGCAGTTAGTCAAGATGCTAAAACGCCATGAAGGTGTTCGTTCTAAATCTTATATATGCTCGGCTGGGTATGAAACAATTGCGGTAGGCAGGAATATTAGCGAGTCCGGTCTTGGACTGTCTGATGATGAGATTGATTACCTCCTAAGTAACGACATTGAGCGCGTGAGGGAAGAGCTTACTGACAGTTACTTCTGGTTCCCCGCTATGAATGAGGCCCGTCAAGACGCGCTGGTGGACATCTCGTTCAATCTAGGTCAGACACGATTGCGTGGTTTTGTTAAGGCGCTTGAAGCCATGTCTCGTGAGCAGTTTGACATTGCTGCGGATGAATTCATGGACAGCAAGTGGAGCCAGCAGGTAGGCAATCGCGCTGTCGAAGTTACAGAAATGATAAGAACAGGTGAATATCAGCCTGTTTAAACGCGCCGGGTAAACCGGGGAGCATTGTAAATGTTTAAACGATACAAGAAGGGCGGCAAGGTAAAGGCCAAGTCTAAGGTTAATGAGGCTGGCAATTATACCAAACCGGCTATGCGTAAACGCCAATTCAGTCGCATCAAGTCAGGCACTAAAGGCGGCAAGGCTGGTCAGTGGTCGGCGCGTAAAGCTCAGATGCTGGCTAAGGCATACAAAGATGCAGGTGGAGGCTACACCTAATGGCAATTAAGAAGTCGCAGAAGTCATTAAAGAAGTGGACTAAAGAAGATTGGGGAACCAAATCAGGCAAGCCATCAACACAAGGTAAGAAGGCAACAGGTGAAAGGTATCTCCCGAAGAAGGCTAGAGAGGCTCTATCAAGCAAGGAGTACGCTGCTACTAGCAAAAAGAAACGAGCCGACACAAAGGCAGGTAAGCAGTTCTCAAAGCAGCCAAAGAAAATAGCAAAGAAAACAGCGAGGCATCGCAAATGAGTTTGACTGACGCGGAAAAGAATAGACTCAAGAAGGTTGGGCTATCAGGTTTAAACAAGCCCAAGCGCACTCCAAGTCACAAGACGAAGAAAGGTGTAGTTGCTGTTCGTGATGGATCTAAGATGAAGGTCATACGATTTGGCGACCAGAAGATGGGCCATAACTATAGTGATGAAGCGCGTAAGAGTTTCAAGGCTAGGCATGGCAAAAATATTGCGAAGGGTAAAACTAGCGCGGCGTACTGGGCAGACAAGTTATTTTGGAGTGGGAAGGGCGGCAGCAAGAAGTCACCACCCAAATCTCAGAAGCAGAAGTTTGGTAAGTAGCCCCGCCTGATCTACCCCGTGGACGGGAACACGGTTATGAGGAGGAGATAGGGTAACTCCCCCTTGGTATGTTAAACGCTGTTCTTTCTTCGCTCAGTTATGGCTTCATTACGCCTCTCCAAACAAACACTGCACCTAGAGTAGTTGTTAACTTTTACAAATGAATCTGAGGGGCGCTTTATCCCACAGTTAATGCAGATTTTTGTATCAATATTTGCGTCAGCAGGGATCTGTTCGGGCGTATTGCCAGCAGCCAACCATTCTTCCAGCGCTTTATTGCTCATCGCTATCGGCCTTTCGTCTGTAATTATCACAACCTGAGAGTCGCAAGCCTCGCAACTTGTCGGGAAAGTGGCTCTGTGGCGAGCAGACCCACAAGAAAGACAAGTGATGTGCCAGTTCACTGTATAAATCTACTGGCTATCGAAGCCCTCTTCTTATTCCTTGGCGCTATAGCTGGCGGAGGTTCGGGTTTCTCTAACTTTATATATACAGTAGCGCCCAAGGCTTGCGCCATAGCCTCAACCAATTCAAAGCTGGGCTTTCTTTTGCCAAGCTCAACCTGACTTACATAGCTTTTAGTTGAGCCTGATTTATCAGCCACTTGCTGTAACGACATGCTTTGATCCATGCGCAATCGTCTTAGTTCGTCTGAGTACCAACTCATAGCAAAACCTCTAGCTCAAAATGTTTAAGGTGATCAGTAAGTCTCTGCCTAGCCTCCTCACTTCCTTTCAGTTCAGATCGTGATGATATGCCGCAGACAAAACGTAGAACTTCTGCCGCGTAATCAACGTCATCTAGTGACTCGTCAATAACGTGCCACTGGCTGCTGTTTAAACGCACCCACTTAATATACGACTCATCTTTGCATATTAGATTAGCCCTAGCTACTGCACGATTACCATCGGTAGTTGCCTTTGGTGGTATTGGATTTTCAAAGTCATCAATCTGTGCGCACACAACCATGTACCTCTGTCCTATCTGCGCAGTAGCCATCTCCTTTGGCATATCATCTGGGTGAACAACAAAGGACAAGACCATGCCATCTTTGGTCTGCCGGTATGCGTACTTCTTTCCTTCAAAGCTCTCGGTATAATTCTCCGCGCTCATCGTTTTACCTCATGTATTTCCATGCGCTTAAAGTTTTCACCAAGGCGCTTGTCAAACTGGGCAACAGCAATCTTCTTTGCCTCAGTTATATTCTCTGCATTTACAGCGATGTAGGAGGCATTGGTAATCCAAACCTCCAAGTCAAATCGCTTTGTCTCCTTATCACTCTTCATCTAT
>Ga0209336_10001899_pt1 | contig 10018 bp, 2 predicted proteins | sample LinPmetageLP32_FD_184042 | JGI IMG/M metagenome (GOLD analysis project Ga0209336, IMG submission 184042) | Marine viral communities from the Pacific Ocean - LP-32 (SPAdes) (version 2) | ecosystem: Environmental > Aquatic > Marine > Oceanic | place: Pacific Ocean | collected 2009-08-23 | reverse complement strand
AATCTTCCAGTGCTTAGAGGAACTGTAACTGCTATTAACAACACAACTAACGTTATAACAGTTAATGACGGTGGTACTAGCGTAAGTGGAAATGCTCTTGCAAATGCTATGGCTTTATTTGCTAAAAGCGGTGTTGTAAACACCTCTGGAATATCTGGCTATTACGCTAAGGTTAAAATGAAAAACACAAGCACTACTGAAGCTAAACTGTTTTCAGTTGGTTCTGAGGTAGTATAATAGTAAAAAACACACAAAAAGTGTAACAATATAATAGTAACAATTACAAATATGATAGAATTTATTTTAGAATTTTTTATTTCTTTTTTTACGTATCAAGCAGATGCTACATACGCATTTGGAATTACTGAAGTTATGATGATTAAAACAGGTCTTGACTTTTTACAAGGTAGAAAGCAAAACGCTATGATGAGGAGAAACCAAAGGGAAATGAATGCAATGACTGAAAAGCAATTGGCAGAAGCTAGAGAGTTTAGAGATGAACAACAACGTCTTTTATCTATAGAAAAAGAAAAGTATAGAGAAATGGTTTTTGTAAATCCATTTGAAAACATGGAAAATCCTTTTGAAGATTTAACTGTTAATACTCAAGAGGCTGAGTTTATGTCTAGAAGAGGTGAGCAAACAAGAGCTAATATACTGGCTTCTTTTCGTAGCGCTGCCGGTGCTAGTGGTATAGCTGGTTTAGCACAAACGCTAGCAAATCAAGGTATGTTACAAAATCAAAAAATTGCAGCTACTATTGGAAAACAAGAAACTGCAAATCAAAGAGCTATGGCTAAAGGTGCTATGACAGCTGATATGACAGAAAGAAAAGGTGAAGCTGGTGTTCAGGCGTTAGAAAATCAAAGAAACGCTAACTTGCTAAGCATGCAAGCGGCAGTTACGGCTTCTGCAGCGTCTAATCTTGGTCAAGCACAGGCAAATCAAATGTCATCTTTAGTTGCTGGTAATCAAATGGAGGCTCAAGCACAACAAAATCGAATGAATAATATGAACAACATGTTTCAATCATACATGATGACACAAGATTAAATTATGAATAAATTTAAAAATATAGGAATAGCCGAAGCCGGTGTAGTACCTGATTTATCAAGCGTTTTTAGCAGTATGGTAAGTGGGTTTCAAAACATAAGCAAACAACAACAACAAGCATCTAATGAAACGCTTAGTATTATTAACGCTGTTAAAGCAAAATCAAATAAACTAGCTAGCATGGTTGAGTCAAAAGCTAATAGAGTTATGTCAGCAACTGATGATATTGTTTTTGATGATATAATATCTGAAAAAGCTATATTTATAAATCAACCTATAAAAGATGCTTCTTTCGTTAAAGATGAACAAGCAACAGACACTATAAAACGTTTAGATATGTTAGATGTAATGAAAAACGACATATATGCAACAAAAAAAATACTTATAGACTTTAAAAAAACAGCTTCATTTGCAAACATGAGTGACGAAGCTATGGAAAAATATAGTAAAGTTTTAGACAATGATTTTAAAATTGGGGACGTAACTAAAAGAAACATAAGAATAGATGGAGTACCTATTAGCCTTGAAGATTTAAAAAACATGTACGTTGCTAAAGATGACAAGGGTATAAGAAATGCTCAGATACTAATAAATCAACACGTAGACCCTAAAAATCCTCAATTTAACAAAATACAATTTAACCAGGCTTTTAACGCTTTAACTGAAGGTCGTAATCATTTTGGCGCTTTACTTATGGTCAATGAAATGGAAAGTGGGCCGGCCGGATCTATTAAAGATCAATTATTAAACAATATCCCAGAGTTTGTTTCTACTTTAAATTCACTTAACTCAGATTTAGATGGTGATGGTACTAAAGACTCTGGACAAATAACAGAAGAAAACGCTATAAATTTTATAGATATACTTATAAAGCCTGGTAATGAAAACTACGACGAGCAAACAACTAATGTTTTTGCTAAAACAGTTTTAGAAAATCAAACATCTAAAACTTACTTAGCTAATAAAACAGCAATACTACTTTCACAAGAAGATTTTAGTATAGATAAGTTTTTTAGAACTAACGGTACTACAGGTACTGCTTTAGGAAACATATCTAAAGTTATGCGAAATTTATCTGTAGGTGATATAAACAAGGCAAAAGACTTTGCAATGAACATGGGTCTTATGATAGAAAAAGTAGATGGTGGTGAATATCAATTATTCCAATCAAAAGCTGATTTAAGAGAAACTATTGGTAAGGGCTCAAACGAACAACCTAATCCTAACTTTAGAAGATTTCAAAAAACATCTCCTGTTGGTAAGAAGTTTGATATTACTAAACAAGAAGATATTGTAGAGTTATTCCAGCAAATGCTTAGAGGTGCTGGTGTAAAAGGATTTAACGCAGAAGCACTTTATACTTTTGAGCAGTATTTACTGTCAGACCCTAGTTACTTAACTCCTGGCCCTGACGTAGACCTTCAGTATTCAGATCCCAAATAAATAATAATATATGTTTGAATATTACTTTGACGAAAGTACTGGTAAACAGTACAAGGTACATGTACATAATTTAGATACTTTTAAATTAGATCTTCCAGACGCTTATAGAATACAGCCGTTTGGAGAAGCTGCACCATTGCCACAAGTAACAAAAGATGACATTAAAGTAACAGAAGAAATTGCTGTAACAAGGCTTAGAAATAGATTTGGTGGTTTAAATTATGATTTTGAAGAAGTTGGAGGTCCAATGGACAAAATAAAAGCGATAGCCCCACCAGATAAAAATGGATATAGAAGAGAAGAAATATTTTCTTTTGATAAAGGTATACTAGGTGGTGATATAGGCTTAAGCACTATATTTGGCTCCAACACACAAGAAGAAGCAAATAAATTTAATAAATTTATACAAGAAACATACGTTAATGGTGAGATAGAAAAAGATCTTGATGCTGATATATATTCTCAAACTATAAACTTTGCTAATTCAAGACCTATAACTTTTACCAATGAAGATGGCAGTGTTAAAACAATGCAAGAGCTGACTAGCGAAGAACTAGAACAACGTCAACAAATGGTTTTTAACGAAATGTTTGACAACGAAAAAATATGGGAAAAAGTTTCTTTAGAAATAAACAACCCTCTTAAAGAGTACGTTGCAGAGCAAGTTGCCTTATTAAAAACTCAATATGATTTAACAGATGCTGGTGAAGTAGAAGAATTAAATTCTAAATTAAACACTTTAGTAAGAGCAAAGCAAGAAGAACTTATAAACGAAAGTTACGAGTACAAAAGACTAACTAAAAGTGTTACTGCTGGTGTTGAAAGCATTTATGGTAATAGAGAAAAATCTGGATCTGCTATTAATAGAAAAGCTGTGTTAGAAGCTGAGCGAGAGTTTTTACCAGTAGCAAGCGCGCTTAGGGAAATACCTATAATTGGTGATTCCTGGGCAGACATGTCTCATGGTGTTGGTGTTGGTAGAATACAAATAGCTAAAGGAGATAATGAGTATAGAAATGTTATTTCAAATGAACTTGCAATAAGAGATAAAAAAAGTGAGTTACAAAAGTTAAAAAAACAAGTTAAAGAATCTCAAGATACTCCAGCTGTTGATGGTGTAGTTTTTGATCCACTTAAAGCTAGTTATACAAAAATGTCTAAGCCTAGTATTAGAGAGGGTACTCAAACGACAATTTACCAAGGAACTGTTGGAGAAAGAATTAAAGACTTAGAAGCTGGTATAGAACTTAATCTTAGAAACTTGCAAGAAGGCATAAGCAAATCCGAGCAGTATCAAAAAAAAATAGCAGCTCTTGATCCTGCTAAAATATTTGGTAAAAGTGTATTTGATGCTAATGTAACTATAGATGAGTGGCAAAAAATGATGGGTACTCAAGGCACTCAGATGCTAGCTAGTATGTTTATATATCCTACTTTTGCGCAAGAAGCTGGCGGTATAGCAAGTGAATCTATAAATATTGAAGCTGCGAGAAGTGAATTTCCAAACTTGTACATAGACGTTCAAAACCCTACTACTGAAGAAGATCAAAAAGCACAAGAAGCTTTTTATTTGTTGACTCAAAAAGATCCAGACAAAGCTATTGAAATCATGACCAACGTTGTTGCTAATGGTGAAGTAGATTTTACCGCTGCAGTTAAGTATGGCGCAGGCGCAGCTTCTTTAGATGTTTTTTCTAACGTGTTTGTATTTGCAAAATCTTTTAAATTTTTACCTGTTGGTGTTATTTCAGAAGCTTTTAAAAATGGATTTGTAAAAGTTTTAACAAGTAAAACTGGTAAGAAACTTTTAACTGAAGGTAGCAAAGTAATAGGTAGTACTACAGGTGTTGAAGCGGTTACAGAGGCAATACAAGAAAAATTAGGTTTTGAAGGTGTTGAGGCTGCAACTGGTTATGCTGGTGATCCAGAGCAAAATGTAATGAGAATGATGGAAGGTGCTGGTCAAGCTATCTTAACAACGCCATTTTTTAGTGTTGGTGGCGCTTCTACTAGAACTGGTATGAGAGAATTTAAAGCTAAGTTTTATGCTAACCCAAAACAGTCTAGATTTTTAATAAACCAAGAAAAATCAATATTAAAAAAAGCTTTAGACGATGGTAATCTTGACTACGATACTTACATTGAAACTGTTAATGAGCTAGACGCTACTGAAAATGCATTTAACAATGTTGGTAAGTTTACAAGAATGGATAACGAAGCTAAAGAAAAAGTAATAAAATCTTTAGTTGAAAAAACAAAACTTGAAACGCAAGTAAAAGAAGTTTTAAACGAACAAAAAGAGTTTAGTAAAGAAAATCCAGGCGCTCCTACAGCAACGTTTTTCTTTAAAATAAAAGATTTAAATAATAAAATTCAGCAAGAACAAAATAAAGTAAATAAAGAGTTATTAAAAGACAATTATTTTAGAGATGTAGCACTTGTAAATTGGATAAATAAAAATGAAACTGGAGATTTTAAAGGTAAAAAGTTTAAAAGATTTAAAACAAGAGAGCAGGCTAAAGAGTATTTTGCTAAAGTATTTAACAACAAAGACTGGTATAAAGTAGCTACTGATTTACAAAATAAAATAGAAGAGTTTGTTGAAGGTGGTTTTAACTTGCAAGAAGCTAACAACAAAGCTTTTGATCAGTTTTCTGAAATAGCAGGAGCTGAAAGACTATTGCAATACTTAGATATGAAAACGTTGCATGACGGTAAAGTAAACGCCGCTGTAGATGGTAGCATAGCTTGGGTTATAGATGACAACATCGTAGACAATATTGATTTGTTAGAAGATCCAACATCAACAAACGCAATACACCATGAAGCAATGCATTTTACTCAAGCTAATATAGGTATGAAAGAGTTACAAGAAATGGTTGGTGCTATTGAAACAGAGCTTGCAAACACTAAAGACAAAAGATTGCAGCAAGTTTGGGCTCTAGCTCAAAATCTTTTTAACAAAAGATACGCTGGTAAACTTAAAAAATCTTCTAAAAATTATCATAAAGAGTGGATGACAAACTTGTCTGATGCTATGAAATTTTACGATGTTTTAGATATAACACAAGACGGTTCTGAAACAATGTTTAATATCGGTAAGGTGTTTGGCAACATGTTTAAAAAAGAAATGAGTATGCCAATGTTTGATTGGTCTAAAATGGATGCAAATACTGCCTTGACATATATACAAAGATGGAATAAGTTTAGAGGTGTAGCTAGTGATCGTGGTGTTAGTATAAGATTACCAAAAGGTAAAGTAAACACAGAACAAGAAGACAAAAAAGAAATAGAAGGTGGGGTTTTAGCTTCTGAAGTTTATACAGAAATCAATAATACTATGATGGAGTTTATTGATGTTGACAAAGAAGTTGCAGCTAACATGACCGCTGATATGATGCAAGGTATTGTTTTTGATCGTTTAATAAAACTTAAAAACGCAGGTTTAATAGAAGGTTTTACAAACAAAGACTTAGAAGATATACAACTTCAATTTACAGGCCCAATAAAAGACATTGCAGGTTCTTTAAAAAATAGAGGTGCTGTTGGTTTATTAATGAAGTTTGAAAAAGATTTTAAAGGCGGTGTTATGGGTTATTTTAATGCCACAATACGTGGTAGAAAAATGCTTGACATGCGTTTACAAGAGTTTGTTGAAAATCACCCAAGATACGGTAATATACAAGTCTCAATACAACAAGAAGGTGTTACAAAAGCTATAGACACTCAAGAAACTACTAAGACGCCTGAAGATGTGATGATACAAAAAGAAACTGATTTAGAAAAAAGTTTAACACCTGTCACACCAAGTAAAATAGATGTTCTTAAAATAGGTAAAGATAGAACTTCAGACAAGATTATAGATGTTGTTAAAGTAAAAGATGGAGATACATTTAAGCAAGTTCAAGAAAATAATATTGAAGCAGTAACTAAAATAGTTTTTGATATTCCTGCTAACAAAATAACTAACCCGCAAGCAAACTTAACATACGCTAAAAAAATAGTAGATGGTATACCTGAGTCTTCAGAAGCTGGTAATATACAAAGCTATTACGCTTTTGAACCTGCAGTAACAAGTGAAATAAGAGTTTTACCTAAAACAAACGTAACAGTTGAAGATGCTTTTGTAAATAAAATTGATAAAATAAAAGTTTCAAGAAAAACAAAAGGAAAAGCAATAGGTTTGAAAAACAATGTTTTAAATTATTTTTATGATAAAAAGTTTAAAGCAGATGGTAAAAGAGCAAGATCAAAAGGAGAGACTTCACAGGTAGGTTTGTGGCAGTTAAAAGATGAGTTTATAAATCCTACTGCTGAAACTGTTAAAAAAGCACAAAGAGAATTTTTTGGTATAACACCAGTAAAAGAACTAAACGTATATGACAGAAATATAGGTCAAAATTTAAAAGGCTTTGCTAATTTTACTGTTACCAACAAATCACTTTCTGCAGCACAAAGAATACTAGATGCTAGAGAAGCAAATCCACAACAAATAGCTGATATTACAGCGGCGCAAAGCTCAACCGCTTTCAGTGAGTTAGCTGAAAATTTAATTAACGAGCTTTTTACAGAAGGTTCTCTTGACCCTAATTTTAACCCAGATTTAGCAGGTGTAAATAAGTTAAACACTTTGCTAGAAAAAAGTGGTTTAGAAAAAACTTTAAATTTAAAAAAATTAGTTTTAACAGAAGATGGTAGAAAAAACATAGTTGATGCTTATAAAAAGTTAATGACTATAGGTCCTAAAGAAATGTGGTTTGGGCAAAACGGTACTGGAGCGTCTGTGTTTACAAGATCAAATTCTGATTATGGTGTTAGCATGGCTACGACAGATGGTAAAAGAAAAAATCAAAACAACGAGTATTTAAATCCTGTTAATGCTAATCATTTTAACGCGTTGAAAAAACTATTAACAGATATAAGAGATGACAAAAGCTATACTAATTACGGCTCAAAAATATTAGGTGTTACTGATTACACTGTTTCTAGTTATAATACTTTATTAAAAACCAAAGAAGTAACAAAGTTTAACGCTACAGTGTCTTTAATACACGATGCTTTATGGACACGTATACACAAGTTTGTAGGTCAAGATAAAAACAACGCCACTATAGTTGGTAATTATTTAAAGCTGGTAGCAAATGACACAGGTCATTGGCACAAACTAGGCGCTCAGATAGTTGGTTACTCACTAGACGCAAAAAAAGTTGAGTTTGAACACGCTATGCCAGCTACAGCGGCTTATCTTTATTTATTAGACACTTCTATAAATAGAAAAAACTTTGCAAAATCCTACGAACTTGTTATAGATAATTACAAACTAATAGCTTTAAACAAGGTTGATGACATAAAGCTAAGAGATGCTAAGCTAGCTAGAAGCATGCCTGTTGGTTGGAAGCTAGGTCAAAACGTTTGGTGGCAAAGATATTTTAATGATCTTGTTGATATTGATCCTAACTTAATAGTAGATTTTGATGGAGTAACTTTTGCTAAAAAGTTTAATATCAAAACACCTATAAGAAAAAACACTAAACAAGCAAAAAGATTAGCAACAGCTGTATCAAAAGGAAGGCTTAACTCCGAAGTTGCTAAAGGTATAACTATATTAGATTTTGATGACACACTAGCAACAAGTAAATCGCTAGTTAAATACACAACACCAGATGGAAGTACAGGTACTTTAAATGCCGAGCAATATGCTAGCACATATCAAGATTTACAAGACCAAGGTTATGTGTTTGATTTTTCAGAGTTTAATAAAGTTGTTGGTGGTAAGGTAGCACCGTTGTTTCAAAAAGCTTTAAAGCTACAAAGCAAGTTTGGTCCTCAAAACATGTTTGTTTTAACAGCAAGACCACCGCAAGCACAAAAAGCTATATTTGACTTTTTAAGAGCTAATGGTTTAAACATACCTATAAAAAACATAACTGGCTTAGGTAATTCTACAGCAGAGGCAAAAGCACTTTGGGTTGCGGATAAGGTTGGCGAAGGTTATAATGATTTTTATTTTGCTGATGATGCTTTGCAAAACGTGCAAGCGGTTGATAACGTGTTAGAGCAATTTGATGTTAAACGTAAGGTACAGCAAGCAAAGATTCTTTTTAGCGAAACGCTTGACGGTGATTTTAATAAAATATTAGAAGATGTTACAGGTATTGATGCTAAAAAAAGATTTAGTGCTGTAAAAGCTAGAAAACGTGGGTCTGGTAAAGGCAAGTTTAGAGTATTTATACCACCTTCACATGAAGACTTTGTAGGTTTACTGTACAACTTTATGGGCAAAGGAGCTTTAGGTAACAGCCATAGAAATTTTCTTGAAAAAGCTTTAGTAAAGCCTTTAAACAGGGCTTTTAGAGAACTAAACGCTGCAGAACAATCAATAGCAAATGACTATGCAGCTTTAAATAAACAATATAAAGAGGTAAAAAGTAAATTATCAGATAAAACTCCTGACGGTGATTTTAAATACGAAGATGCTATAAGAGTTTATCTTTGGGACAAGCATGGTTATCAGGTAGAAGGTTTAAGTGAAACAGATAAAAAAGAATTAGTTGATTTAGTAAAGTCAGACCCTGATTTACAAGCTTACGCTGATCAAATAAATATAATATCTAAGCAAGATAAATATGTAGAACCTGTGGCTAGTTGGGAGGCTGGTGATATAAGAACTGACTTGACAGATGCTACAGGCAGAATTGGTAGAGCACAGTTTTTTGAAGAGTTTTTTCAAAATGCAGATATAGTATTTTCACAAGAAAACTTAAACAAAATAGAAGCTGCTTTTGGCGAAGGCATGGTTGATGCTATTGAAGATATGCTTTACAGAGTTAAAACAGGTAGAAATAGACCAGCTGGACAAAACAAAATGGTTAATACTTTTATGAACTGGTTAAATGGATCTGTAGCTGCTACAATGTTTTTTAACATAAGATCTTCTGTTTTACAGCAAATGTCTATGGTTAACTTTATAAACTTTGCAGACAACAACGTGTTTGCCGCTGCCAAAGCTTTTGCTAATCAAAAACAATTTTGGACTGATTGGTCTATGTTATTCAACTCTGACTTTATGAAACAAAGGCGTGGTGGTATTATGACAGACGTTAACGGTGCTGAATTAGCTGCTTCAGTTAAAAATGCTACAAACCCAGTGCAAGCTTTAATTAAAAAATTACTACAACTAGGTTTTTTACCTACTCAAATTGGTGATAATATAGCTATTGCAACTGGTGGTTCTACTTTTTACAGAAACAGAGTGAAAGCTTTAGTAGCTAAAGGTATGGAACAGAAGGCAGCGGAAGCACAAGCTTTTGAAGATTTTAGACAGATAGCAGAAGAAAGTCAGCAGTCTAGTAATCCAAACAGAATTAGTGCGCAGCAAGCGTCAGCTGCTGGTCGTGTCATATTAGCCTGGGCAAATACGCCGATGCAATATGCTCGTATACAAAAAAGAGCTGGTCAAGATCTTATAAATGGTCGTGGAGACTGGAGAACAAATGTATCTAAGATAGTTTACTACGGTGCT
>Ga0209336_10001896_pt1 | contig 10029 bp, 12 predicted proteins | sample LinPmetageLP32_FD_184042 | JGI IMG/M metagenome (GOLD analysis project Ga0209336, IMG submission 184042) | Marine viral communities from the Pacific Ocean - LP-32 (SPAdes) (version 2) | ecosystem: Environmental > Aquatic > Marine > Oceanic | place: Pacific Ocean | collected 2009-08-23 | reverse complement strand
TTTTTTAAATTTATGTTTATGACTACTAATATCATAAGCGGGTTGTTTTTTATAAAATACATATAGCATTTCGTGCTTTCTCATCGGTTGCTTCTTTGCTTGTAAAAATCCACACGGGTTAGATTTCGCCCAGACTAAATCATATCTAAACATCTTTTTATTTGATGATATTAATTCATATCCAAATTTAGTTGTGCAGGTAAAGAAAAATGGTGTAGCATCCGTTTTTGCTACTCTCAATAACTCCTTCCATAATAATTCTAAATCTATTTTACAATCCCATTTACAATTCACTTGTCCGTAAGGTAAATCAGCAAATACTAAATCAACTGACTTGTTTGGTAATTCTTTTAATATTTCTAAACAATCTCCATTTCGTAAATCCATTAAATTATTCATTATATAATTGTATTCTAATATTAAATATATATTGGAACTCATTAGTCTTAAAATCTTAAAATCTTAAGCAATTTTGTCTTTTTACAGATTATTAATATCAATACTAATCTCTAAAAAGTCATTTTCTCATAAAATATAATTCTTAAGATTTTAAGACTTTAAGACTTTATAAATCCTTTAATAATCTCTTTGTTTCTTCCAAACCGACCTTCTTACTTATTGCTCTAATTGCTCTACTTCTTTGTTTGCTTTTATCCAGTATAGGGTGGTCCCAACTTAAATCTAAAGTGTCTAATACTTTTAATAATCCCCTCTCATCCATACCCATTATACCCCTAAACCTAATATACTCATTTGTCTTTGCCAACTCCTCTGCCTCCTGGTAGATTTCCTTCTTAGTCATTTTCTTTCTATCAACCTTTTTATTTAATTGTTCTCTTAACTTATCGCCAATTGTTATTTTTTTATCAACTATTTTTAAATTCTTCTTAGGTTTAGGTTTCTGTTGTTCTTGTATTTCCTCTAATTTTTTATCTCTCTCTTCATTTCTCCTTTCTCTCTCTGCTTTCTTTACTCTATCTCTAACACCATCTAATACATCTTGTCCCAACGCTCTTTGTTTATCCATATTCATTTTTCCAAATTTTCTATTTAAATCTCTATTTCTTCTATCATCCCTCTCCTTTGCTGTCCCCCTCCAAGTAGTCTTACCTCTATTGGGGTAGTTATGTCGAGTTCCCGCACCAGTTCCATCTGCTCTTTCTTTAACTCCAGTTGCTACTACTTCTAATCCCAATTTCCTCGCCAGTTGTCCCAATTGTCGTTTATTTAATCCAGATAGATTGGGGCAGTTAGACCTCTTATGTGTATTTAAAGCATCTAAATAATCTTGATTAACTATAATCTCCGCCATATATATATTATACAATATTAATATTCCAATTCTCCTTGTGGTGGAAATTGTCCTTCACTTAATTCAGCGGTTCTTGTCAATGTCGTCATACTATCACCTCTCATTAAACCTCCTTGATACTCTCTATTTCTCCCCCTCAATGCTCTTGGATTGAGTTCTCCTACCCCTTCTAAAAATTGTTCGCCTTCCGCCATCGCCTCCGCATCACCTACACCAGCACCTCCTACACGCTCGACCAATTGCCGTGGTATATCAATACCCCCTTGTTCTCTTATTTGTGATTGTTCTGCTAGGTTCGATTGCGCCCTTGCTTGATTTGTTAAATCTCTATCTCTAAACTGCCCAACCGCACCATCTCTAGGTCTTGGGTTATAACCACCCGCTTCATTACCCCTTCTGGTCAATCGTTCTAGGGTTGTTTCTGCTTGTTCTACTTCTTGTTGTCCTGTCTGTATCTGCTCTCTTAAATCTTCCGTGCTGTCTAAACCAGGTCTATTCATTTCTCTATTTACTATTCTTCTTAGTCCAGTCGCCACTCCAGCACGGATGCCCTCCGCCACTCGTCTATTTGCTTCTGCTCTTAATCTACCTTCTAATCCATTAACCGCTACATTTAAATCTTGTCTTTCTCTTCTTAGTCCCATCATTCTTCTACCTAATTCTGCCCCACCCGCCAATACCCCCATAGTTAAACCAGTGCTTATTTTCTGTTGATTATCCAATAAATATTGTGCCCAACCCTCTCCAGTTATATCTGGAACTACTGGATTATTTCCGTCCATTGCTTCAGTTGGTGGTGGTGGTGGTGGTGTATCTGTGGGTGGTGTTGTGGGTGGTGTTGTGGGTGGTGTTGTGGGTGGTGGTGTGGGTGTTGGTGTGGTGGTTGTTGTAGTGGTTGTTAATGGTGGTTCTCCTTGTGGTCGATTGTTATTCATAAATCGTTTTAAATAATTATACATACCCCTTCCTACTCCATACATAATTAACAGATTTTCAGCAGTAGGTATATTTTCATCTACCATCGATGCGAATGTCTTTGTCTTCTTATATAAATCCTTTAAATCCTTTTCAGTTAAAGTATCATTCTCATATCTATCTTTTAAGTTTTTCCAACTCTCAGTCATATCTGTCCAACTTTTAGTTGGGTCTTTACTTGCCTTCTTAGGTTTAGGTGTAATCCTATCACTTATTGTTCCTATTGTAGCGGGGGTCTGTTGTATAATTGGTTGTGCTGGTTTCTGTCCACCACCTCCGCCACCTCCGCCACCACCTCTTAACATTGCTATAAGTTTCTCTATATCTCCTTGTGATTGGGCAAGTCCAGTCCGCTTCATAATATTATCCTTCATTGTTTTATATTTCTTTGGGTCTTTCATTTTCTTCTTACGCCCCTTTAAATACTCCTTAGTAAGTTTATCCAATTGCTTCTTTAAATCCTTAATGATTTTATCCTTATCTTTTGATTTCTTCTTAACCATTATATATATAAAATATATTTATCTTGCTAATTTACTTAATCCTCTAACTAAACCTTTTCCAATACCTTTTAATCCTTTACTCGCTCCAGACAACATTCCCCCAGTCACCAATGCTATTGGTGCGAATGCTAAATTCTGTATTGCTTCACTATCTCCAGATTTAATCTTTTTTCTTAAATCCTTATCTACTATAGATTGTCCTATAACACCAATGGAACTTGGAACTGCCATCGCTATATCTCCTAATAATGATATTGGACTTAAACCCATTTTACCCGCTCCAGTATTTCTTTGTGGGTCCATCATCGCTATTGCTTTGGCGGGTGCTTGGACTGTTTGAAACCCTCTTTTAGCACCAGTCCCTATTGCTTGTAATAACATACCCGCTTTAGTTCTACCTTTATTTTTCCTCATAAATTCCCTTTGTTCTTCTTTACTCAATACTGGATTTTTAAATCCTGCCCTATCTGCAAAGTTCTCTACATCTTTCGCCATCTTCTTTATTTTTTGGACTTTTCGTTTAACTCCCTTCCCAAATCTACTATCACCGATTTTGTCTATTTTTCTTTTAATACCTTTAACAAAATGCTTTCCAAAATTCTTAAATGGATTTCTCATATATATTATATGTTAATATTTTATTTTAATTTTAGATGGGACTTATCTATCTTGTATGCTTTACTACTTGGATTAACCGACGCATACAATCTTGCTTGTCCCCATTGCTCAGCACTTCTTACTTGTGGTCTAACTGATGATGGGTTATTTTTATATGCTCCAATCCCTTTATTGTATATGGTTTGTAATCCACTCTTCTTGTATCCAGTTAATTTACTAATTGATGCTATAGTGTGTGGTGTATCTAATGGTAGTTTATACTTCTTGTTGAATTTCTGCTTGTATGTAAGGGTCATATACTCTAATATTAGATAAATATTGGGATATATCGACTAAATATCAATCTAAATATGCCTTTATTCTGTCATTTTACTATAATATGATAGTATTTAAACATAAAAATATATTTTTATGTCCTTAAATCGTCATAATCAATCTAAATATGCCTTTATTCTGTCATTTATCGTCCTTTCTTCCTCTTTTTCTTACCTTTAGCACTTAAACCACCTACCAAACCCGCTCCACCTATTGCACCTGCTACACCCCCCACTACACCACTTGATATTCCACCTGGTTTAGCGATTGTTCGTGGGACATCATAAAATACTTGCGATGGTGGTGGGAGTGCGTCATAAAATACATCATCGACTAACGCCAGTTGATTGTTTGGAGTTGCCTTAGGTGGGAATAATCCCACCCCCTTACTGGTTGTCTTAATTGCTGGTTTCTTGGGTAAGAGTAGTGTCTTAGTTCCCACACCTGTTGATGGTATTACTGGTTTAGTTCTAATCAATAACTCTCGTGGTATTCTGTCTGGTGCACCTTTAATTGCTTGTGTGGTTGCCCGTGTCCCCGCCTTAGCACCTTTAGTCCCTGCCTTCGACCCACTCTTAACACCTTTCCTTACTAATTTAGGGACTACTTTTTTAACTACATTTACTACTGCTCTACCTAATGAACTAATCCAACTCATATACTATAACTAAATATATTTATTATTTTTTATTCTTCTTATTCATAACTACTCCAGTAGATACTCCAGTCGCCACTCCACCCGCTACTATTGTCCCTGCTTTAAATAATGCTTTACCTGTTTCGTCTATTGCTAAATTTTCCGCCCCACCTCTCAACATATCCGTTATTACTTTTCTGGGTTTTCCAACTATTTTTTTACCAGTTCTAAACCATATTTGTCCCCAAGTTTCATTTGCCTTAGCATTTTGTAATAATTTTTTAAATGCTTTTGCTTTACCTTTATCTAAACCAATTCTGGATAATGTCCTACCCAGTCGCTGTGTAGTATCCGCATTTAATGCCTTCCTACTTGCCCTACTTAAATTAGCACTTATAACTTCACTAAATTGTCTTATAGCATCTTTACTATTAAAAGCACTCCCCCAATATGTCCTTGATGCTCTAATTGCCCCACCTGCCTCGTATAATGCTCCTGGTAATGCCCCTGCTTGTGCGGTTGTTGATTTAATGCCTCTGGTTGTTGTCTGCATTGTCCTTTTAACTCCCTTTGTAGATATTTTAGGTATTACTTTTCCAATTTCCTTTATTGCCTTTTTAACTAAACCACCCCTGACTATTCCTTTTACTACTTTCCCTAAAAAATTCATTATTATAACTATATATATTTATTTAGTAAATCGATATTTATAGGGTAGATTTTTCGCTACAACTACTTCTCCGTCCATCATAACTGGATTGTTTGGTTGATAGATATAATCTACTTGTCCTATTGCTGTTAGTTCACTTGGTTGTTCGTCCAATCTTAATACACCCTTAGACCTTGCTTGTGATATATCCGCTCCCATATTTCCTAATGCGTCTCTAACTCTCGACATTTCTATATCTCTCGCCATATTAATATCTGCTCGTCCCATCATTCCACCTTTGGTTGCTTGTTTGGGTCTTCCTACTTGACCTCCCATATCTCCCCTAACTTGTTTTAATTTCTTTCTGCGTAAATTGTTCTTTTCTTCTCTGGTTAATTTTGCTCCTTGCTCCATTTTTTTTTGTTCTCGTAATACCATTATATAAAATACAGCAACATTTTAATTTAAAATATTGTTGTATAGTAAATGAAAAATACTAATAAGAAAAAATATAAATCTAAACCTATTGAAAGAAAGCACCCTGAACCTAAAAGGGATGCCGACCCTATTAAACCACCTAAAGAAAATCTAAATGGATTTTCCAACCGCTTTGTTAATTCTGTCTCTCTCAATAACAAATAAACTACGCATTAGTGGATTGACCTTTCGCTCCTTGCGTGGTTTAAAATAATTCTGTATAATATCCTTTGTATATGCCCCATCTAATTGGTAATAATCATTTAAATGGTCTGCTAATCTCTGTGATGAACCGAATGTCCATTTTATACCATCCTTCGCTGGTTGGACTATATATTTGTATGTCCTCATTATTATTATATTGGAATATTTTTTTAAGTAGTTTTAGACTATTTAATATTAATCACAATCATAATCATCAAGTCCTCCGTCCATTGACTCCCAATCAAAATTTTCAATATCAAAATATTTAAAATCTAATTTTTTTATTCTATCAATTAACCTTTGGGGGTCTTTTACTATATAGCAATTTGGACTACTACCATCCACCTTTTTAGATTTTAGTATAATATATCTCTCGGGTATTCTCGCCATCAAATCTCCAATTGTTCTTTTATTAATAGTCTTCTTATCTAATACATAATTGGATACATATTGACACTTCGAATTAAATTCACTCGCCTTCATAAACCACTCACCCTTATCTTGTTTAATCCATTTGGTTAGATTATGATATAATACTAATAATGGTTCACCAATACTCTTACTCGCCATTCTCTTCATCTCCTCTGTGATGGGTCGTTTATTCTCATCTTTTAAATCGGTTTTAATTTTTTTTTGTAATAACCAATTATATACTTTATGCATCATCTCATCATTATCTAAATTTTCATAAGTCGTATCCCAAAATAATTTGTCTCCTACCAAGTCCTCATTCATTTCAATAATAACAAATCGGCGGTCGGTAGCACTAACTATAACTGGATTTTGTCCATTCGAGTTTATCTGCGATTGGTTTAAATCTGGACAAGTTTGTTGCTTAGTAAATCTCTCGTGGATATTAAAATCTGGAGTGGTGGTCTTATGCTTTAATTTCTCCATATATTTAATACCATCACTCGCACTTACTTCATTCATAACTAAATGGAGTTTATTTACTAAGTGGTCATTCCACGCTGGAGCGACTACCTCCTCTATCCCATCACACTCGAATATATACTCTTTACCATATAATCGACTAAACATCACTTTTATAGTATCTTTCCCAGTCCCCTCATAACCTTTAAATACTAAGATATAAGAGAGTTTCTTATCTGGATTTTGGAGGCGATGGGCGATATAATCCAATAACCAGTTTAAGAGGGTATCATTTTCTTCAGCACTACAATAGACTTTATTTATAAAATCTCTAAACCATTGGACTTCTTCATCTTTTATAATATCTTTATCTTCATTAAATCTAAATCCAGTAAATATATTAAACTCTAACTCGTGGGTGTTATTATTCTTCTCCATAGAGTAAGGTTTAAATACCATTCTCTCATAATCCACACGCTTTGGGTCTTCTAACCAGCGGTCGAAAAACTTACAAGTCTTACCACTTTCTGGATCGGTGGATTTCCAATTAATATACTTGTCTTGGATTTCTGCCTTAGACATAGTATTCCATATACCATCTATTTTAGACTTACACTTATATTTACCGAGCATGGTTAAATAACAAACTTCACTCTCAAATTTAAGTTTCATCTCCTCGTATGTTTGGATTGATGACCCATCAAATTCTACTGGTAGTTCATAACAAGTAGTAAGTGGTTTTATCGCCCATTTTATGCCATATTTCTTAGTAGCATTATTTAATACTTCCATTGATATATCACCAATCGCATAAAAACCATCGAATATTAGAGTTGATATTTTTGCCGTATCCCCCACAGCATCTAATGCTATATTTAATATCTCATTTTCTACGCATCCAATTATACAGCATAAAGTAGATGATATAATATTCTTACTTAGGGTTTCTCGGTCTGGATTTATATATTGTGGATATTTTTTTATCAATTGTTTTTTATTGGAATGGATTTCTTTTATCAATTCATCTACTCTTGGATTACCACTTGGGGTTGGTTTATCTTGATATAACTTAGATATGATTTCTGTTTTACTCAACCCACTTTCAGCGAGTATTTCGGTTCTATTATTGATATAATTTTCTAACCATAAACAAGGTAATCCTGCTTTCTTAGTTAGATATAACAAAATAGTCGGTTGGGCGTTTATCATATCATAGTCTTTAATCCCTTCTTGTTGAATGAAATTACGAATATTATGCTCAAGTTGTTGGATACCGCCTTTGGCGTATAATCTTCCATTACCTTTGGTTGGAGTATATGTTCGTTCTATGATTTCTTGACCTTCATTTACTATTCGAGTTAAAGTATTTCTTAATCCTTTTGTATACTTTTTAGTATCTTCTTTGGAATACTTTTTATCTTTATAGTTTCTAATTAGGTCTTCATCATTTTGTGTTAAAATATACTTAATTTTCATAAGGGATACATAATCCGTAGATTTGCGATCCATTATATTAACTGATGATTTTAATATTTTCAAATTCTTCTTATTGGATTTAACCTCTTTTGGGGGTGTATCATCATCAATAAGGGTTGAATTTGTTAAATTATCACCAATATCTGCTTCATTCATTTTAACTATATTATTAATTCCATTCATCTTTTTAAATTGTATTGAACTGAATTAAAATTCAAATTTTTTTATTAAATAAATATTTATATTTGAAAATGAAATATATATTTTTATTTAATAAAAAATTTGAATTTTGTTTTATTATAAAAATATTAAATAAGAATGACTTATACACTCGGTGAGATTGATATTATGATTGAAAAATTTTATGTAAAATATTTATATAGGATGATGAGTGAGGATATTGATTATAATCCATCGAGTATTTATGATAGTATATTTGTAAATAGTGTTGATAATGATACTATTACTTTTAAGGATTATAAATTTAGAGAGGAGGTATTTCGTGAAGTATTACCTATATTAATGGAACTTATTAAACCCGAATTATGCTCTCCAATTTGTATTTGGAAAATGCTTAATATAACAGGATCACGCCACCACTGCGGAGATGAAAATAGGTGGTATAGATTTGCGACTGATTGTATTGAAATTTATTGTATTAATTGGTTTAAAGAAAATATCCAAAATGCTTGTGTTGAGATGGGGGACTTATGTAAATTTGATAGAAGAATTGTCCCTTTAGAACAAATGGCGAAGGATGTATTTTATTGGAAATATATGTTGGAGAGTGATTTTGGGTTAAATTGGCGAGAGCGACCAGATTTTGCGTCTAATATCTGGCGTATGGGTAAGAAGATGGCGATGAAGAATGAGTTAAAAAATATACTACCTATTGAAATTGTTGATAATATAATGGTGCATAATCAACAAGATGATAATAATGAGGATAATAGAATAGTGTTTTTAGAGAATGATGAGGAGGGGGTGTATAATGTAGTCCCTGCCCATTTTTTGGAGGACGATGATGCGGTCTACTTCCCTGCCGATTTTAACTGGTGATTTTAATATAATTGAGAGGTCTTAAAATCTTAAAATCTTATGTAATATAATTTTGTAGAAAATCTAATTTTAATTTTTATTTTATTATTATTATTTTTATAAATATCCAATTTACTTAAGATTTTAAGATTTTAAGACCAATACCCCCCCCCTTAAAATTACTCATTACTTAAAGAAAATGAGTAAATCATAGCGTCGAGAAAATTGAAATTAAATTGTCCAATACTTAAAGTTTAGAACGGAATAAAATATATAAAATGAGTAAAGAAATACAAGTAATTGGTGAATTAAGTAAGTCTGGAAGACAAGTATCATTTGAATGTCCATATTGTCAAGAACAAACCCCCTCTGGAAGATTAAGTAAGAAGTTTAAAGTAAGACATCTACACGGAGTGCCTGATAATGATAAAGAAATTATAAGAACCCCACATTGTTATGATTATTTATGGTTAAACCCTTATCATAATAGTATAGGAGATTTTCATTTTAAAGTTATTATCCCCGAAAATGGGGGTGTTGGAATATGTGCGAGTAAATGATAATAAAAATATATATGATAATATTAAATGGATATTAGTGAAGTTATTAAGAAAGAACGCCCCAATATAAGCGATGCTACTTTAAAAGCGTATGTGTCTAATATAAATAAATTACATAGAAGAATGACCGATAAAGATAAAATAGAAAATTTAGATTTTCTTAGAAATTATGATAAAGTATTATTAACCTTGGGTGGATTAATGAAAGCGACAATGAAGAATTATTTAGTTGCTATAGTTGTATTATTGATGAGTAATAAGACTGAGGAACATAAATCATTAATAGTAAAATATAATAACCGAATTAAGGAGTTAGCAGATGATATTAATGATAATTATGATGAAAATGAGAAGAGCGATAAACAGAAAAAGAATTGGATAGAGCATAGTGA
>Ga0209336_10001891_pt1 | contig 10042 bp, 15 predicted proteins | sample LinPmetageLP32_FD_184042 | JGI IMG/M metagenome (GOLD analysis project Ga0209336, IMG submission 184042) | Marine viral communities from the Pacific Ocean - LP-32 (SPAdes) (version 2) | ecosystem: Environmental > Aquatic > Marine > Oceanic | place: Pacific Ocean | collected 2009-08-23 | reverse complement strand
GCATCTAATTGTCCTGTTATTGTGTGTGTTCCAGTTGTGGCGATGTCCGCTGTGTTAAGAGTTCCTACCACTGTTGCGTTTGCCATTATTTTCGTGTGTCCTGTACCACTGCCGTCTAATTCTAAATCTGAGTTTGAAGCGTTGGCTTTAATAGAGTTGTCATCTATTGTCACACCATCGATTGCAACTGCTCCAGTCATGGTCGCCGCGTTTATCGTTGGGTTGGTCAACACTTTGTTAGTCAAGGTCTGTGAACCTGCAAGAGTTGCCACTGTTCCGTCTATTGCGAAAGTCACAGTGTTACCTGTACCTGCTGTTGTGATACCAGTACCACCAGAGAACTGTAGGCTTTCTGAATCTAAGTCAATTGAAAGTGTTGTTGAATCATCTGCTGTGAAATCTAAGTCTTGTGCTGTCACTTGAGCGTCAACGTAAGTCTTGATTGCACCTTGTGTGGCCAATAGTGTTGCACTTGATCCCAATGCACCATTATCTATACCTGTCACAGTGGCACCTGTTGCCAACGCCAATGATGTTGATGAACTCAATGCACCACTCACTGATGCTGTACCGTCAACCACTAATCCTTCGTTGATGTTTATTATTGTTGAGTCATCTGAACTTATTGTCGTCCCATTGAATTTCATTGCACCAAGTTTGATGCTTCCTGTGCCATTTGGCGTCACAGTTATGTCGCCATTAGTGACACCTGTGGTAATTGCGAAAGTGCTTACGTCTAAGTTTGCATCAAGTGTGTTGATGTCATTGTCAGTACCGTAAAGTTCTGCGAAGTTATCGTTAATTTTGTCAAATGCTGATCTTAACGGATCACCTGTGCCGTCATTTGCACTTGATCCAATGTTGATGTTTTGTCTAGCCATACTTTATATTAATCCTTTTGTTATGGGTATTTATATGTAATTCTATAAACCTAATGTAATTATTATAGGTCTATCAATGTTCTTTGGAATTTGAATACTGTGCTGTCGCTTGTTATGTTTGTTGCCAAAAGCCTAACATTACCATCATCTATGTCTGCTGTGAAGGTGCATAATGGAGCAGTATGAGAAGTGGTAGAACCAAACACAGTCAGGTATGCTTCTATGGTACTATCGCCGCTTGGGCCATGTATCAAGTTCGCTTCCACCATTTCGAATCTTCCGTTAGCGGCGTCTGATATTGAAATAAAATATTTTCCACTCCTGTAAGTGGTCGAACTGAATAGATCAATCTGTGTTGTGGCAGATGAGGCGACTGTTGTGGTGTTGTCGTTGATGTCTGAGTGATTGAGTGTTGCACCTGCTGTGGCAAACCCAAGATTTCCACTGCCGTCTGTTTTCAACAGTTGGTTTGCTGATCCATCTGCGGATGGAAATTTCGATCCATTTATCTTGACTGATCCTGTGCCACTGCCAGAAAGTTCAAGATCTGCATTTGATGTGTTGGTTGATATGGTGTTATCTGTGATTGCTACCGAATCAACGGTCAAACTACCAGTTGTTGTCAGTGCTGTGAAGGTTCCTGCCACAGGTGTAGCATTTCCTATCACGGTGTTATTGATGTTTCCGCCTATTATTTCTGCTTTATCTATAACCACACTTCCTGTGCCGGATGCTGATAATTTCAGATCCGAGTTAGACACGGTGGTCCTGATCTCATTGTCAGTCAAGTTAATGTTGCTATCTATTGTTAGGTTAGAAATTGCAACAGATCCAGTTCCGCTGGTACTCAAAACCAAATCGTCATTGCTTCTTGATGCCGTGATTTCGTTGTCAGTTATAAGAATGTCACCAGAGAACAACGGTGAAGCATACAGCTCAGTGAAATTGGTGTTTACCTTTTCCATAGCGGCACGAAGCGTTTCACCTGTACCGTCATTTGCATTTGATCCTATGATAAGTGTCAATTGTGCCATGTTATACTTTTATTGGTCTCCTTACGAATTTTACAACTTGATTATTAGTGTTATTTACTGTTCCTAGCAACCTTACATTGCCACTGTTTATGTCTGCAGAAATATCTAGTGTTTCATACACAGTTGATCCGTCACTGTTGCCATTGTCAGCACCTTTTGTTACACTTACAAATGCATTCGTGCCATTGTGTGTCACATATGCTTCCATCAGGCTGAACCTATTGACAGTGGTATCAGAAACTTGCAGAAGGTATTTCGCACTCCTGAAAGTCGCAACCGCGAAAGTGTCTATAACCTGCACCGCTGAAGAGCTTCCAAGCACGGTGGCTGTGCCATCGGTTAAATCAGACACGTCAAATAAAATTGGTGACGTGAAATAAGATATGTTTCCTGATCCGTCGGTTTTGAAGACCTGGTTTGCGGAGCCATCGAACCTAGGCCACTTGAGCCCATTAATGGTCACTGTTCCTGTTCCGTTGGCTTTGAACTCTAAATCATCATTTGACCTTTTGGCCAAGATCTCGTTATCAGTGATTGTTACACCTGCCTGAGACAGCGTCGTAAAAGACAATGGTGTGAAAGTGCCTGCCGCTGGAGTGGTGCCTCCTATCACAGTGTTTTCGCTTGTTCCTTCCAATACCGATACATTGGCTATATCTATTTTTCCTGTTCCGTTTGTTCCAAGTACAAGATTAGCATTCGACGTATTAATTTTTATCTCGTTGTCAGACATGTTTATCGTAGAATCAACTGTCATGTTTGGCATCCTTACAACACCTGTGCCACTACCCGATAAGACTAGATCTGAGTTTGATTCTGTTGTGTATATCTCATTCTGCACGAATTCGATTTGTGATTGGCCCATTTCCGTGGCATACAACTCGGCGAAGTTGTTATTGATCTTGATGCCTGCACCTCGGATTGTATCTCCAGTGCCATCATCTGCCAATGCTCCGATGTTGATTACTTCCTGGGCCATATATTATCCTGCTGAAACTTTAAGAGTTCCCGAACTGTTCCATAACTGCCCTGCGTTACTTGGATCGCTTGTAGGCAGGCTGGACATCATAATTTTCGCTGGTGTAATAGCAACCGCACCTGTACCGTTTGCTGAAAGAGTAAGGTCTGCATTGGTTGTCAATGTTGATAAAGTGGTGTCTGTAAAAAGCACTTTATCAACTTCTACTTTTCCCGTGCCGTTTGGCTGGATCTTTACATCTCCGTTTGTGATAGATGTAGTAATAAGTCCCGTATCAGGATCACCAACAATCTGATAAACTTCCTCAAAGTTAGTGTTGACCTTGGTCATAGCGGTACGTAAAGTATCGCCCGTTGCCGGATTTCCTGGTGTTCCTGTGTCTATGCTTAATCTCGCCATAATGTGTTATTCGTATTTATTAAATAGTAATATGTTCATAGAAGCCCTGAAAACAATGAAGTTGTACAAGAGGCAGAGCAAACTGGGTACCATGCACAACTACCACAGGAAGAACCTGATATATGTGTTCAAATGTGATGCCTGTTCCGAGACATTCATGAGGCCTAAGTCAAAGGTTGATCCAGATCGTGCTTCAAACGACTTCAAACACGTCTGCAATAAATGTGATTCCAAAAAGTTCGCTCAGAGTGTGGGTGTCAAAATGCGTAAAGTTTACCAGTTGGACGCCAGTAGTACCAAAACCCTATAACTGTTTCCACTTGATGTCGTCATGTGATCCCGTAATCCATCTCTGCAGGTCAGCATATATTCCACACTTGATGTTTGGTTGATCAAAGTACCAACGCAAGAACGGATTGCCTTCTAGGTATTCTTTCCTGTTGATAAAGTAGAAGTTTGTCTTGGGGAATTTACGGAAAGTTTGTCTTAATTGATACATCCATTCATATTTGAGATATGCCTTCATGCTGGCCCTATCCGGGTAGTTTATACTATTCTTGTAGATGTTGTTTTGTATCCTGCTGGGTGTGTCCATCTCCCACTGTTGGGCACCCATGATGTCGAATGCCATGATCACTATGTTTTTCACACCAGACTCAGCGGCCATCAACACTGCACTGCAACCCGAACCTCGTGCTTTGGAGAAGTCATTGGTTTTTATCTTGCCACCCTTCTTGATGTCACCTCCACGCCATACTCTGTAAATCTTGAGTCCCTCTGGTATGTCGTATTCGTGGTCACCTTCACAGATGTAGTTCCATTTGCTGATGTCATCTGGACCGTGGATGTTCGGAGACTCTTTGCCGTTATTGTGCCACCGGGCAAGTTCCTCATACATGGGAGGGTTCACAGCTACGATATGATCACACAACATGGGATGATCCCTGTAGATGGCGTTGCAACCGTAGATAATGCCTTTACTTTTTAAACTTTCTATTGGGAAAATGTTCCTTGACTCTCCGTTACCTATAACGAATGCTGTGTCCATTACACACCAAACGATTCTCCACAACCACAAGATGCTGTTGAGTTGGGATTGGATATTTCAAACTGTGAACCAAATGTTTCTTCAACGAAGTCGATCTTTGTTCCTACGATGTACATCATGGAAGTCTCATCCACAACAAATCTACCTGTGTGCCAGTCTTCTGTGTGATCGCCATCTGCTACACTTTCTTTTGTGTCTGCGAAACCCCAGTCGTACTTGAATCCTGCACAACCGCCACCCAGCACTGCCAGACTCACTGCGTACTTGTCCGGATTTTTCTCAAGCAATTTTTCTATCTGGTTCTTTGCTTCTTCTGTTATTTCAAATGGTGCCATACTAGTAATTATCGTTATTTTACGTATGCTCCTTTATTATTTCCCATGTTTTGTATTCCAACTGCCATCCAGAATCTTGTGGCATCACGTTTAACTTCAAAACTCATGTATGCATTCTGGTGCTCCCAATGATTACTGGGATTCTCTATTTCGCCTGCTGGTTCGAACCACCAACCCCATTTGCCTGCACAGTTTATTTGGCACCATTCTATGCATTCACCCATTACGCCATTTGAATTCATGTCCACGTTGTACTCGAACTGTTGCATGTATCCGCAATCTTCTGGCACCTCATCGAGACCTGGTTTAATTCTTTTTATTTTTACTTTGCTGTATGATGTCATTATTTCCAATTATCTATCACCCATTGATCTGCACACTCCATGGGGTTTGGTGATCCATGGAACACCGCCACACGATTACCAGGTTCTAATTTCACAGGTTCTCTGAAATATTTCTTGCCATCCCTTGTGGTCAGCAGTTTGTTATCCTTGAGTCCTATCAGTTCCCACTTGTAACTTCGAATCCATTCGTCCGGGAACCATGTGATGTCGTCCTTGGCCTTCTTGGTTATCCAATCCTGGTCTCCGTGATTCTGTTGCATTACATTTGCTGAATTAATTTTGAAATCGTCCCACAGGTAGTGCATGGTGCCTGCCTGCCATTTCATGCAACTGGAGTTTGAAAGTTTCCAGTCCTTTATCCTACACCTGTTGAAGTCTCTGATTATGTTGAACTTGCCGTTGTGTGAGAAGAGTGGATCTATGTTGTCGAATATCACAACATCAAGATCAAAGAAAAGTATATTTCCCTTTAAAGGCATCTCGGGTGCGAACATCCACAGTTTGCTCCACCATGATTTGATCCATGGGTCGTCGGGCAACTTGATCACGTTGATGTCTGGATCAAGTCCGTTGGGATCGTCGGTGAGGCAGTGGAACTGGTACGGCACAGTGGTGTGTCGCTTCACCATGCTTTTCAGCACATTGGCGTACATGGAGGGGTACTTGATGCCCCACTTAACGCATACTACGTGATTCATAGCCTTCTTTCAATGCTTCCATTTGTATCAGTTTCCAGTCTTCACTTTCCAGGGTGTAAGGAAAGTTATTTTCGGAAAGTTCATTTCCTGTGATTTGAATTCTGCTTATATTTAAATTATCTTTCATAATGTCGTATATTTTACTGAAGCTTGTCTTTTGAAAAGAAGATTCTAAATCTACTTGTCCTATCTTGATATAGCCTAGTGAAAGTTTTGGATCATCCCAATCGTAGTTGTTGACTTTGAGCCATGCTCTGTATTCATCCATTTCGTCTTTCTTGAAATGGTATGTGTCTTCAGTGATAGTGTCAGCCCACTCTATGTCAAATTCACCTGAATAAAATTTCTGATGATTGATCTCAGAACATAATGCTTCTGTCATGACAGGTGCGTGTTCGTCTCGAAACACTTCGTACAATGTTTTACCCACCTGTGACCAGTGTAGGTAAACTCCTCCTAGTTCTCTGCTATACCTATTCTCTTTGAATAATTCAAAATCCTCTTCGTGGAGATCATACCTCGGTGAGTTGAGAAACGTGGTTATCTGTGATGGACGCATCCACTCTGGCTCGATAACCTTTTTTCTATACGCATCCACCCAACTTTCGATCTCATGGCATATGTTGTTTAGTTGTCTGATAGCGTATTTTGTTTTGTAATCCGATTGGATATAGAAAGGAGATAGTTGCCACGCAGTACCTTGCAGTTCTTCGAAGTATCTGTGTAATAAATTGCAGGCATCATGTTTCAATCTAAGTCCCTTTAGGTTGTCATCTTTTCCTATCTGTAATTTATCACTATGTTGAAAGTCATCGGTATTGAATGGATGTATCTTTTCATATGGTGGATCAAACGTAAATGAATTGATCTGTTCTATACTTTTGTTAAGTTCTCTGCAAAGGAAGTTTAGATTCCTTTTGGAATCCGCCCAACCCAGGAAACAGAAGTTTTTTTCAAGTATTCTTTTTTTTAAAAGATTACCTTTGAGTGCTTGGATGAATCGTTCACCCAATGGTGTGTCATAGATGTCTATCTTGACTTGTTTACCGTTGTAGTCTGTTAAAATTTTATTCTCTAGAGTAGATTGCACTGTTGGCTCCGTGTTCCATACATTCCACACTGTCCACGAAACATCTGCTATTTGTCTTTTCTCTGATTAATTTATCAGCGAATTCAAATGCATGTTTGGCGAACATTTCAGCACCCACCCCATTGAAAATTCTTATCTCCGCGAGATCCATATCCTCAAGTTGTTGGAACTGGTCTAGATGTGGGTCATTTTCGTCTAACACCAATTTATGGTCGAAACTATCCTCCAGCCAAGCCTTAAGTGGTTTGAGACCACCAAAGTCCACTGCCCAGTTCTTGTTGTCCAGATCCTTGCAACCAAATGTGAATTTGAATGCCAGGCTGTAGCCGTGCAGTAAGTGACAGTGTGAGTGATCTGCGTTGGGTTGTCTAAACACTGCAGATAGTCCTATGTTGTGTCCGTATGTTTTAGTTGAGTAGTAAGTCATCGTTTCTCCTTGTTTTGATGACTTGCAGAGTGTTTATAGAGGGGTGAAAGTCTTGAGTCCTCTTGATCATCAGTTAAGTTTTTTGTCTAACTTCTGATCCATGTCTATCTGGAACGCTGTGTCTCTTATGCGATCCGTTAGTTCATTTGGTATATTTAACTCACCGTCTATGATGCTCTTAAGAAAGTGTATCATCACTGTGAACTCGTTTCTGTTCGCCACTGTCTCTGGGTCAATGCCGTGTTTCTCCATTGCGTTCAGCATTGCTTCCGATACGTCTACAAGGGCAGTGATACTTTTCGAGTGTTTGTCAAAATGTGCCATTATGTTATAATACTAGGTTTCTTTGGTACTTCAATCTTGCTGAATACTCTGTTGTACTCATCGGCAATCTTGTCATTGATGTGTGCTATCGATATAATTTTGTCTATCGCTATATCAAATGGTACATCTTGTTTAGCAGTAGAGAAAAATGTCCCAAATGCAAGGCCCTGAGGACCGTTCATTAGGACAAGTGCCTTCTCGATACTGACGTATGTGTCGGCCCTGCCTGTGAATTTTGCAATAACTTCTTCTCCGGAAGTCAATTTAAGAGTAACTAGATCTCCATCTTTTATTTTATCAAACATATCCCTTATTATAAACTATCCTGCAATTTTGTCAATGTATTTCTTCAATTCCTTGTCCTGTACGTTCGGAGGAATATGATTGTAGAAAAATATCTGGTAACTGTCGGAACCATACTTGCCTATGCCGTGTAGGTCACTGGCCTCTTTTTTGTTCCACGTAAGGTATTGCTCCGTCATCTTTCTTATTCTTCTTGATCTTACTTCCCACATGCCCAACGGTTTGAGCATCTCCTGTTGTGTTTTCAATCTGCCACGTAGGTATGCTTCAGGGTCGGGATATCTTGCAAAAAGTTTTGGTAAGATTATCTTTACGTGTTTCCTATACGTTAGGTTCAAGCACATCACACCCACCATGTGTTTCCATCTCTTGTGCGGAGCCTTCAGTTGCTGTTGCACCATCAGGTGATCCACCATTGGTTTGATCATACAGTAATTTTATATTGGATTACTTTTTTGTCAACTGCTTGTTGATGAACTTGGCCATACCCTCGTAGGTTTCCTGGAACACATTACCATGTTGACTCCATTCCTTGGGCATCTCCCAACGATCGTGATTTACCACAATCCATCTTGTGTCCGGATCAGAGTATCCCATCAACTTGTGGAATTGGTATATCCAGTAACTGGGATCAACTGGTCTCTTGATGTAAGTGTATCCTTCTGAACCTGTGTAAAGGTTGTTGATCTTGTCTTTTTCCAACGGATGCAGATCAAACCCTAACATGAATATGGCTTTTGGTTTAAATGTCAGACCCAACACACCTGCATATGGTCCAGTGCCCCAATGGAATGGCTCGTCCTGTCTCTTGTCACCTGCGTATGGCAACTTTGGAAATTCTTTCACATTGGGCCAATTTGCAAATTGACTTGCCCATCTATCTCTTGTGTGTATTGTTGTTCCTTTACCAACAGCATTCACAGCCTGCTGGCACATATGCTTGTCAGCACAACAAAGATATTCAGTTACGTAATCTCTGTAGATTGCGTTGCAACCGATCACTGTGCTGAACAGTTTCAATGGTGAGAGATCAAATCCCCTACGGCTTTCACCGTTGCCTATTATACTAACATACTTGGTCATAATGCTATTTAATCACCCCGTTAAACGCACACAGGCGCCTGCACACTGCTGGTAAAATTGAAATAGGAATAGCTGTACATATCATTCATTTCCGTTGATTAGATGCCATACGGTGCGATATTTGTCCCAGGCTTTTTGTAGAGTAGGGTACTTTCTTCTCAGCTCAATCGCTTCTGCTCCCACCATTTCTGCTTCCGCATATGCGGTCTCTTCATCCTTGGCCTTCTGTGACTGTTCCACTAAAATCCTATCGCCATTTGGTAATTGCTCGTACACAGTCTCTCCACCATCGGGAGACACATAGATAGGATTTTCATTGCTTTTTATTTTCTTTCTCATGACAGGAAAAATGATTGTATGTTGTTAAAATCTTTAATTTTGTCTAATAATTCTGCTTTTGTAAGATCCGAATCTAAACGTGCAAGTTCGACACGACCTGTTGTTAGCCTTTTGTCATCTGCCATGAATCCTTTTTGTGCTAGGTAATCTTTGTGAGTGTCAACATATTCTTTTTGCTGGCGAATTATTTCTTTCACTTGCTCCTCAGTGTCGTCCACAAAGTAGCATATACAATCTGCACTGTAATGTAGATTGGGAACGACATCATGGTGGTGGTCATCACCGTCCTCGGCCAGAGATTCGATATTTTTGCCAACGTCGCTGTAGAGTGTGTAAAGAGAGCCGAATGTTCTTTTATTAGTGAACAAGGCATAATCGCTTTCGCTGAAAAGTTTTGTCTTTGGCAGATCAAACCAAACTACTCTTATTTTAGGTGTGCCACCTACATTTTCGCAGGCGTGAACAAATTGGTTTATGGTACTTAAATTTTTCCTAAACATTTCAGACTTCCCTTTGAATATTGGATTTGTTTTCCATTGGTCGAGAGCACCATGTGTTTCTTCAAATATTGCGTGTATCTTATTCAGCAGGTCTTGATTGTGTATATCATCAAGCTGTATGCCAAACAGTTTATGTTCACTATCAACCTCTTTCATAAGTCTGTTAAGATTGTCTTTAACGAATGTTTCATTCAAATCACTGTTGAGATTGTACATGGCCCATGTCTCCGATATCGGGTATTGTTTTTGTTGTGCCTC
>Ga0209336_10001887_pt1 | contig 10049 bp, 6 predicted proteins | sample LinPmetageLP32_FD_184042 | JGI IMG/M metagenome (GOLD analysis project Ga0209336, IMG submission 184042) | Marine viral communities from the Pacific Ocean - LP-32 (SPAdes) (version 2) | ecosystem: Environmental > Aquatic > Marine > Oceanic | place: Pacific Ocean | collected 2009-08-23 | reverse complement strand
CCAAATCCAATTTGACTTGATGGAACAACAGAATCAACGCCTTCATATGTAACTGTCGCTGTTTCGCCTGGAACTGATATAAATGGATCTCGTATATCTAATATACCTCCTACCATATCAGATTTCAATGGGAAGTTTGTCGTTGTTAATAACGAATCACCGTTTAATGAATTAAGAGGTGGATTGATCATTGCACTACCACCGGTGCCGTTTAATTGTGCTTGATTACCAGAAAAATCAAAAAATTGAATACCGCTGTTCGGAGAATTTGCCGATGTGCCTCCTTGCTGAGCTTGATTCGCGGTAGCTTGTGTGCCACCAATCGTAGTTATAATAGGATCGATTACTAATGTTGCTCCTGATAAACTTGAAGTTTGTTCAGTAAATACATTAAATATATTAATTGGTTGCAGATAAGGTTGTATAACTTCTGTTATGGTTAATGATGGCTGCTCAACAAATATTATTTCAGAATCATTTGGCGCGGCTGGTGCTACGGGTACAGACCGCTGCCATATCACATTTGGTATTTCAGCATTATTCATCGATGTAAATTCACGACTAAAAGGAATGCGCTGACCACCGAAAAATTCTAGCCGGCCGGCCACGTAAATTTGAGCTAGGCCAGGAGATGTATCTGGGTATATATAAAGTGAAATGACTCTTGTACCATCTTTTTCAATGTATTGTAATGGCTCTACATAAATAGGATCTCCGTTGAAATCTAACGCTTCAACATGTATTAAACTATTATCAACAAATATCTGTGTATTAGTACGTATCTTAAATAAATTTTTACCGGCTTTTAATTTCTCTGGAAATTCTACGATATTAAAAAAGCCGTCAGAGAATGGTTGTTCATCTATAGTAAGATAATCATATAAACCAATTAAATTTTGTTTAGAGGCTTTTTTACGTATTGCCATTTAACTTCCTTTATTATAAATATCACGAAAAATCTATTTTGGAATATCCATTGACTTTTTTAATTTCTATCAATTTATCAACTATATCACGCATAGCATCAATATGAGAAATACATAATACAAAACCAAATTGAGATTTCAAATAATCAAATAACATATACATATTATTCAAATTTTCAGAATCCAATACTCCAAAACCTTCATCTATTGCTAAGAAATTTGGTCTAGGTAAAGATGTGATATTAATTAATGATGCTCGTATAGCCAATGAAGATATAAATTTTTCCATACCGGATGTCAATTCCAAAGGCCAATAATTATCATCGCCATATACAATATAACCATTTATATTTTTACCATCTGTTTGTAGTACAACTGTAAAATCAACTATCTGAGTTAAGATATTATTTATTTCAGTTTCTATCTGCGGAATTATTTTTGCAATCAATTGATATGGCACGCCATCTCTTTTTATAGATTTCAGATAATATTCATAACCTTTATATTGCATTTCCAATTCAGCCAATCGTTCAATTGCTGTATTTGCTTCTGATTTAGATCTCTCTGCCAGATTAATTTTATCATGTATTGTTTGTAGATTATCTTCTAAATCTTTTATTGTAATAGAAATATCATCTCGTTCAGATTTAACATCATTAATTTCAATTCGTTTTGATTTATTAAATTCAATATCATTTTTATGTTGAGTTGCTTCATTTAATTTAGATACTGCAGATGTCATCCAAGTATCATGTAATTGAGTTTTACTGTGATATGATTTTAATATCTGTTCTTCCTTTTCTAATATCCTATTTGTACTAGATATCAAATCTTCTATTTCATTCAAATTTACTAATTGATTATGAGCCTCTGAATATAATATTGCATGATGATGATCTTGTTCTTCTTTTTTTAATTCTAATAATCTATCATTTAATTTAGGTAAATCATCAGATGCTTTTTGAGCTTCATGTAACCATGGATTTGCCATACAATGTTCACAATCCGGATCCCAACTATGATCAGCTAGTTTTGATTCTAATTTTTTTGCTGATTTTATTTCTGATTCGAGTATTGGTATTTTATTATTTAAAATATCTTTGATTAAAATACGATTATGATCCATTTCAGATTTTTCTGTTTCTAATGCAGGCCTGTCATATTCAGATGCTTGTTCAGTATACTCTGATATATTATCTTTGTATGATTGTATTAAATCTTTTTTGGATTGTAAAAATATATCATATTCTTCACGCGATTCTTTTAACTTATCAATTTTTTGCTGAGCTTCATTTATGGTCAATACATCATCAGAAATTGTTATTAACTCAGCTGTTAAATTTACTATGATATCGTTAAGGTCATTGAACATTTTATCATGCTCTACCTTTTCTTTTGACATGCGTTCATATGGCGGAGTTTGTTGTTCAATTGTTTTTTCAGCCTCAGCTATTATTGAACTATGATCTTTACGTTTATATTCTCGTATCAACGCCGCGGTATCTCGTATATCCTCTGCTGCTATTTGATATTGTTTTTCAAATACATCAATATCTAAAAACTGAGTTAACAATTCTTTACGTTCACGTTGAGACATGTCAATAAATCCAGTATTGTTATTTTGTAAAGATAATGCAGTTAATATAAAATCATCATATGAACCAATATATTTTTTGATAACTTTATTTGTAGAATCTCTTTGATCGCCATTTAATAATAATCTATCACCGTTACTATCAACTGTCCAAAAATCTACGTTTACTTTGACATGGCCATTGCTTTGTTTTTTACCACGGCGTTCAATAAAATATGTTTTACCATCAATATCAAATTCAAATTTACATTCAAATGTAGATTTTTTATTATTTAAAATATGCACTGCTTTTGTAGTACGGCTACATCTGTCATAACAACAAAATGCTAAGGCATCTAATAATGTTGATTTACCAGCAGCATTTGGAGCAAACAATCCATTAATACCAATTACATTTGAAAAATCAACTGTATTGTTTTCGCCGTAACTAAACATATTTGAAAATTCAAAATATTTTGGTACCCATGCAACGTTTCTGGTTAATTGAACGTCGGTCATTTTAGAATGTACAGTGCGATTAATATGACGTACCACGTCTAACATTTTATCCGAAACAGCAAATTCCGAATCTAAATAATCTGATATAACATTGTTTTGCCATTCCACATCACGTACATTTCCAATTGATACTTTCTGATTAGTATTATTATTTAAAGCATGTATTTTTTGAATTGCAATTTCTTGCACTTTATAATTTTTCCGGATATCAGATACAATACGTTTTAAATCAGAAGTCGCTGTATCTTTAACTTTTATTCGAAGTCTTGGTTTAGCTGGTATATTAGGACTTGGATTAATTATTTTACCTTGATCGATTTCAAATGTATAATATCCATATAAATTTTTTATCTCTACAAATTTAGATGACATATCATCAAGGTTCCATTCTAATATTCCATGTGTTAATGCCTCTCCATGATTCTGCTGAATTAATGAACCAGGATATGCAATAGTTTTTTCATCATCTAAATACTGAGCTGGTTTATGAATATCTCCTAGCAATGTCAAGTCATGTCCTTTGAATAGATCAGTCGTTACATGTTCATTTGTTATTTCATAACCAATATCTGTCTTAGCTGAATTTACAGCTCCGTGGTGTAATGCTATCTTAATATCTCCTTCAAATTCCGAAGCTTTTATATACTCAACCGGCTTATTAAACACCGACATTACGTTAAAGTGTACATTCGATAGCTTGTATATACCATTGTCTTTAAGATAGTGTAAGTCTGTATGATTCAAGGCGTATACGATGGGAGACAACGCATCTAAACGATTAGAGTTATTTAGGTTACAATCATGATTTCCGGTAATTAATATTGTTGGTGCAATATCAGCTAGTGATTTGAAAAATTCACCTACTCGTTCAACTAATTCTGGAGACATGTCTGTTTTAGCATGCACCACATCACCAGCCACATAAATAACACTATTTGGTGTTTTATGTTTTTTAATATAAGCATACAACTGTTTAAATACTTCTTGGTATTCTTTATGACGATTTACGTTACGTACATGTACATCAGCTATATGAAAGATCTTATCAATCTTATCAATTCCAATATTTATATTCTGCATAATATTTTTTCTTGCATTAAACCCATTCCTGTTAATTCACAGGTATCATCTATAATATTTTTTATCTTTTCAAATCCTAGGTCTGATGGATCAGATTCATTTGGTAATTTTACTAGATATACCTGCACGCCATTGGACATAAAATAATCTGATACTTCAATTGCTTGTTTCTTAGCATCATCATCCAGACAAATATAAATTGTTTTTACACCTCGTTCAACAATTCGTTTTTTTAATGTATCTGAAATAGTCTTACCGAATAATGGTATTGCATTTCTCTTTATAGTAATTGCATCAAAAGCACCTTCTACTAAAATAATTGGCATATCCCAGTTAACATGTAATTCAAAACCAATGATATCTTTTGATACATCCGGATTTTTATGTTTCCATGTATCATCTTCATAATATGCACGTGATACAAAATAATTTAAACTACCATTTGCATCAAAACTTGGAATGACTATTTTACCATTATATGGACCAGTATCACAATATCCAATTCTATATTTTAAAATGTCTTGAATATTAATACCTCTCTTACGTAAATAGAATACTGCATTTCTATACTCCGGTGATGATTTATCAAATTCCCATAATGGTTTGAATCCTTCGGGTAGGTGTAGGACAGGTGTATCAGTTGTGGTTTTATTAGGACGATATTCAACATCTTCTAATAATACAATTAATTTAGATACCTTCTTTCTATCAACGTTTAATCGTCTGAATAAAATAGGTAGTTTACGACCGGCAGCATTACATACCCAGCAATGCCAATGTTGTGATTGAGTATTTACTTCTAGCTTTGGTTTATGGTGATGACAAAAAGGGCAATTGAAAGCAACGTTATTATTTGCTTTGATACGTCCTTTTCCTAATACCGATTCTAATAACGTTACGATTGGAAAGTTGCTCATTTATCTATTATTTTCAATACTTACTTACAATAAGTCATTGTCGTATTTATATTTAATAATTATTTTCATTACATTCAAAATAATCATTTTTATAAAATACAAATTTATATTATATATGAATATATAAAATTAATCTCATAAGATCAACCTTTTAACCAACTTTCTGGAATCTTTTTTTCTGCCCACATAATTCCATGCTTATCGCAATAATCGCCGTATGTAGTCTTGGAGCCTTTCCGGATCTTTGTATTTGCTGATTGAAATACCATTCTGATATCTAACTCTGGATGTTGTTTTTTTATTAACAAATGTTTTTTACGATCTTCAATGACCCATCGGCCTTTTGTCTCGACTAATATTCCATTTGGTAATCTGAAATCGATTGTATACTTATGTTGAGTTTCCGGTTTAGTATAATTGATAACAGTATCTTCATATCCAAATTTAATTTTAGATTCAGTTAATTGTTCTGATACCTTATGTTCGAATCCAGATCGATAACCATGTTTAATTGCGTTCGCGCGTATTTTAGATTTTGATCTCCATGCCATATATAACCTTTAATATAAATATGCTAATAGTCCCAACGAATGATAATATTCATATCAATATCATTTCGTTTTTCTAATGGCTCGGCCATTTTTCCAACTGCTAACATTTGACCTTTATCATTAAATAAACCTACAGTTGTAATATAAGGTCTAGCTGATCCGGTGATAAACATTGTCTTTCGATATTCTCCAGGGCCATTAAATTGCTCGGCGCCTGCTCCTACATCATTACATGGATTATCTATTCCAGAAGCTGGTCTATATGTTGATGTTGGGTTTGTTGAGACATTAAATGAATTCATTGGTATTCGTACCATGGCTTCGTTTTCGTAAATTGTATACTGGCCTTTATATTTCAATTTGAAATTATTAGGCAATCCACTTTTAGCCGTCCCAGGTGCTTCTGATGCGTTAGATTCATTTGATCCGGTAAACAACATATCTTGATATTTTGGCATTGGTGAAGTTACTACAACTTGTCCATTACGATAAAATATATTACCCATTACATTTGTTTGATATAACGAACCAGTATAAAAATCATTATTAGCTAACGTCTTAACTTCTTTAGCATTTAACGCATAATTAAATAATCGTACTTCGGATAAACTACCTTTGAATTGATGACCAGTTGAAGTATCTAATGTATCACGGCCAAATAATATATTTGCATAATTAGTAGTACTACCACGCGGTATAGAACCAGATATACCACTTCCATTTCCATTTATTAAAAATTCACAAAGATTATTTGAATTACGTATAACAATATTAGACCAACTACTAGACGCATGTGTATAAGATGCGGTCGCCGAAATATTTAATTCATTTGACCCATCCGATGTTTGATAATGTATTATATCATTTATTAATGAAATTTGCATTGGAGTTCGAATTTTAGAAAAATCATCTCCAGGCTTTTTAACACGTTTATTGATTGTACGTGTTTTTTGCATCTTATCACGACCATCATAATATTGCTCAGTGACATTAGAATATTTAGAAATGATAGATCCGGTACTAGTTAAGTTATCTGGTTTAATCCATAATGATAATGTCCATTCATCACAACGTTGCATCTCATCAAATAAATCATTATGTTGTATAGATATAAAACTTTTATCAGTAAATTTTCCAGCTAATCCAGAAGATGCATGTACACTCTCAGATACTTGCATATTAATACCAGGTTCAATTTCAATATTAGATACGTATGATTTTTTATTCATTTTACGTAACTTATAATCTATAGAACCGGTTGCTCCTATCAATCCATAATTATCATCAAATATACGATATTCATTATTAAATGAATAATAAAATAAGTTATTACTAGCCGATGGAATAAATGTAGTAGGTATAGTTAAATCACGTAAATTCCCTAGGCTATCATCCGATCCTGTAATCTCAAATGACTTGTTAAATTTATTTGTACTTGACCCCGTTACATATGATTGTAAAAGTAACGAACCTGGTTTTACGCGTTCTCCCATTTCATGATACGGAATGGTAACTACTGACGAATTCCAATTTAAAAACTTTTCAGTTTTCATAGGATTTGTCAATTCATGACATTTTGCTTCATCATATGGATATCGATAATATCTATGATCAATCCAATTCCATATTACATGTTGATTTGTATCATCTGTCGAGTTAAGTGGATAGTTATATGTAGCATCTCCTACATGAGGTGTAATTTTTTTATGTACAGCTTTCTGTAATTCAAACTTACGACCAGAAAATTCATCATTACCTACGGTATAATTTTTAAACGCTTTAAATGGCCGTTGATGAACGTCATTCGTGCGAAGATTGCGAAATACAGATGGTATTGTTGGCATATCATTGTCTTATCTTAAAAGTCTAATTTTACTTTAACCAATACTTCTCGAGTAAATGATTTTAGTATAGGCTTACTTAATTTTGCAACTGCTAATAACTCACGTCTATCATTATACATTCCAACAGTTGTAATAAACGTTTGCGGATTATTAATAAAAGTTGTAAATGCAACATCACCAGCTGATCCAGAACTAAACGATGGATTATTTGAATAATTATAATCTCCGTTTTTAACACGTACAAAATAGTATGTTGATTTTACTTGTTCTGATGATCTTGCTTGTAATCCATAATTACGACCGGATGCTGCAACAATCTGCCCTGTAGCCGATCCTGATAACGATTTGAATAATTTCATTGCATTATCACCCTGTACACCTGACCCTGATACGGTATCAAATGAACATGATAGATTTAATTTGTTACCATCTAATACTACAATACCTGCTTCCGGATATAATAACCCATATGTTTGCGGTGCTTCTGCACTAGGATGTATAACCGTACCATCATCAATTGTACCAGATATTATATTATATACACGACCAGATTCTCCTACAGCTGCAGGACTTAATGATGAATCATCAATTAATGAAATAACTTGATGAACCGGATTGACAACTACAGCAGATCCAGTACTTGATGCATTTTGATGAGATCCAGACATTACAGCTAGATTGATTTCAATATTTCCTGGATCAATTTTTTCTTTAAATCGAGCTCTGTTAAAATTCAATACGTATATATCATCAGTATCAACACCATCTATTGTAAATTTTTTATCTAACGGCTGTAATAATATCTGAGCATATTGTTTATAAATTGCACGAGTAGGCGTATCATTATTTAGATTACCTGTTAAATCCTTTGAACCAGAACCATTAAAATTACCATATGCTATAGATAATTGAGAAACGGCTAATTGATCTGTAGATTCTTTTTGAAAGATAGTCCTGTAATATGTATTTTGAGTAGCGGTTGCAGATGTATCAATATGAAAGTCTCGTAAACTACCAGTATTGCCAGAAAATAATCCAGATGTGACAGTCTCAACATTATTGGCTAATACATCTTCCGTTGGATCGAAATTCATATATGTACGCCCATTCCTTGAACGTTGCCTGGCCGCTAAACGTTCTTGTATAATCCGATCGGCTAACTGTCTTGCAGCTGCTTCTACAGCTCCTTGCGCTGCTGCGTTTCTCGATCTTAACCGGCCTGGTATAATTTGTCTATTTGCTAATCCCATTTATATTTCCCTTTTATGATGCTTGGATGTTTTGAATTGCTTGAATCTGAGTAGGTCTTACTGTTAATGAAACTGTCGCTCTACCACCCGTTTCATTACCAATAAATAATACAGTTGCTGTACGAGTATTTGTTAATTGGCCTTTGGCAGTAATTTGAAATTCCATTCCTGTAACAGTTACTGTCTGAGCTGCTTCATTATCTCCAATAAATTGAGGTACAGATGCACCTGATTGATTAGGTGCTGATCTAGTCGCTACAATTTCAGCTGCATCCGAATCAGATAATATTGCTGTATATCCAAACGATGTATTGCCTTGCGCAAAATTTGTCGTTGCCGGTCTTATTACAAATTGCTGGCCATCTCTCAATTCTATTTCTGATTGCCCTATTGATATTACTGGTATACGTGCTGTGCCTTTAGGCAATGTAACCAGTTTATATTTCATCATTTGCGATTCATCTGTTAATGCTTCTGTTATAGGCATATTTTCGATGGCAGCGCCATAAAACGCCGTTCCTAACGGATGTTCCGGATTATATAAATCATAATCAACTTCATCGTCCGCTAGCGCAAATTGTGTAATTTGAAATTCATTTTGACCACGTGCTAGCAATTCTCTTCCTTTTTTGGTTAGAATTGCATCCACCGTAATCGTACTATTATCTAAATATCCCATTTTTACTCCGCTTTATATATAAATATGCTGTTCGCAAATTATCTAACGCTTAAATTACCTGGATCTAGTCTATTGTTTCTAGATGGCTGTCTTGGTGTCTTGTTATAGAAGATTTGATTAGGATTGACTTCAAATATTTCTACTACTGGTAAATTACCTAATGCTGCATTAATCGATGGTGCATTTATGCTAGGTGCTACTAACTGCGTTCCTAATGTTGCCATTTTCTGAATTGAATATTGATAAAAATCATCACGGTAACATGACGGAGTTAAACTCCTACTATAAAATAAATACTTTGATTCACTAACTGCCGCATCAAAATCACGTTTATATTTATCTGCAATAGTCGATGAACCGGAATAATGATATACCACCGTATCATAAATACTACTTTTTCTACAGTTATCAATTAATTCATTTGTCGCCCTATGACATACTTCTTGTAGTTCATAATCCACATGTAATTTTTTTAATGATATGTCAATATTTGGCGTTCCTGGAAAACTTGTACTATGAATTGTTGTTGATGATGAAACTACATTTAATGTGACGCCATTCTTATTCGATGCAAATGTACCAGGCTGTTCATCAAAAGTTGCTCTAGTAACAAACGATCCTGATAACGGCTGATTATCACCAGAACCAAAAGTATCTCCGTCAATAGCACCTAAATACCCAGCTCTTACATTACTAGATCCATCATTATA
>Ga0209336_10001886_pt1 | contig 10050 bp, 5 predicted proteins | sample LinPmetageLP32_FD_184042 | JGI IMG/M metagenome (GOLD analysis project Ga0209336, IMG submission 184042) | Marine viral communities from the Pacific Ocean - LP-32 (SPAdes) (version 2) | ecosystem: Environmental > Aquatic > Marine > Oceanic | place: Pacific Ocean | collected 2009-08-23 | reverse complement strand
CTTGGGTATGCGGCTGAGTTCGTGGTTAAACAATTAGAAAATGAAGAGAAAGGATTGAGAGATGTTGCTAAAGTAGTTCCAAGTATCACTACAAATTATAAGAATTTTCTATCTCGAGCTACAGCAACAATAGCAGCTGCGCTGGCGGCTAAAGCATTGAAAGAAAAAGTTAAGAAAGATAGAACAAATATGGTTGGTTAATATATTTATATAAAACAGTAAGGAGTTAGTTATGGCTAAAACATCAAAATTAGTTAGTTTAATTAAAGAAATAGTTAGACAAGAAGTACAAAAAGAAGTTAAACAGATATTTATTAAGGAAGGAATGAAGTCTATGGCTCAACAAGCTACCTTAGTAGAAGATAATGTTGTAGAGGTTCTTCCTAAAAGAAAACCCAAACCTAAAGAAAAAGTTTCATATACAAAAAATCCTGTATTAAATGATATTTTAAACGAAACAGCTAATGCTGGTGAAATGGATGAGTATCCAACTATGGGCGGTGGAACATTTGATAGTACAAAAATGGCACAAACTATAGGTTACGGAAATGTGATGGGTAGTGCTGAAGACAAAAGGAAGATGGGAGCAATACAAACTGCTCAAGCAGCCGGTGTTGATACTTCGAACAAAGCAGTACAAGATGTGATGGGTGATTTAACAAGAGATTATAGAGATGTAATGAAAGCGATAGATAAGAAAAAAGGTAAATGATGAGCGTAATAGCAAACGATTTAAATGAAGATGTGTATATTGGTGTAGGGTTACCGTTAAATCACAACAAAGATGGTTTCTTTAATAGAACAAAAACATCTTTAGAACAAACAAAATCTAATATTGAAAATCTTCTACTTACAAGAAAAGGGGAAAGATTAGGTAATCCAAATTTTGGATCTAATCTGTTTGCTGTTTTATTTGAACAAGAAGGAGATGATATAGAAAGTAAAGTAGAAGAAGCTATTCGTTCTGCTATGAGTGAATTTTTACCTTTTGTAATAATAGATAATATAGAAACTAAATTTTCTGTTAGAAATAATAACGCTATAAATGTTTCTATGCAATTTTCTTTAAATGTGGATACAACCTCTTCAGAAAAAGTATCTATTGATGTGACAAATTATTAAGGAGATAGGCAATGCCATATTCTACACCTAAAAAATCAGTAAAGGAAGTTAGATATCTAAATAAAGATTTTACATCTTTTAAAAGTAATTTAATAGAATTTGCTAAAATATATTTTCCAAATCAGTATAATGATTTTAATGAATCTTCTCCAGGTATGATGTTTATAGAAATGGCTTCGTATGTGGGTGATGTTCTTTCCTACTATGTAGACAATCAGTTTAAAGAAAGTTTACTAGCCTTTGCTGAAGAAAAGAAAACTATTTATAATATGGCGCAATCTTTGGGTTACAAACCAAAATTAGCAACAGCAGCTTCGGTTGGTTTAGATATATTTCAAACAGTACCAGCAACATCTACAGGAGAAGGAGATGGGTTTCAAACAAATCCTGATTTAAGCTATGCTGTAAGTATTAAAGCTGGGATGGAAGTTTTATCAGAAACAGGTGTTTCTTTCATTACAACAGAAGATTGTAATTTTAAATTTTCAAGTTCTTACGACCCAATGAATATTTCTATTTATGAAAGCTCTGGAGATACACCAGTAACTTACTTATTACAAAAATCAATTAAGGCTTCAAGCGGAAATGTTACTACAGAATATTTTCAATTCAATGACGCTGAAAAATATAAAAGAATAGCTTTAGCTAACACAGATGTAACTGAAATTATTTCTTGTACAGATAGTGATGGAAACAGTTGGTATGAAGTTCCTTTTTTAGCTCAAGATACTGTATTTTCGGATATGGAAAATTTATCAACCAATGATGACGAATTGTATACATATGCTGACCAAGCTCCGTATCTACTGAAACTTTTAAAAACCGCAAGAAGATTTACAACTTTTATTAGAGAAGATGGTAAAACTGAAATAAGGTTTGGTGCTGGAACATCGGATAGTCCTGATGAAGAAATTATTCCAAATCCTGATGAAGTAGGTTCGTCTTTGCCAGGTTCACCATCCTACCTAAATACGGCTTTCGATCCTTCTAACTTTTTAGCAACTAAAGCATATGGACAAGCTCCATCTAATACCCAACTAACTATTCGATATAGATATGGTGGTGGTGTTAGTAATAATGTTAGAGCTAATAGTCTTAGAAATGTACAATTCTCAAACGTAACATTAGATGAGACTGGATTATCGACTGCTTTAGTTACTCAAACACAAAATTCTGTTGCTGTAAACAATCCTTTACCCGCGTCTGGTGGTAGAGGTGTTGAAAGCGTAGTAGAGGTTAAGAATAACGCTCTAGCTTACTTTCAAGCACAAGCAAGAGCTGTAACTAAAGAAGATTATATTACGAGAATTTATGCTTTACCCGCAAAGTATGGTAATGTTGCTAAAGCTTACATTGTACAAGATACACAATTAGATAGTCAATCAGGAGCTAACTCAGATAGTAGAGTTATAAATCCATTAGCACTTAACTTATATGTATTAGGATTTGATGCTGGTAAAAGATTGGCTAATGTAAATCAAGCAGTTAAAGAAAATATACAAACTTACCTAACACAATTCAGAATGGTTACAGACGCTGTAAATATAAAAGATGCTTTTATAATTAATATAGGTGTTAGTTTTAGTTTACTAACTAAAAGTGGATACAATAAAGAAGAAGTTGTATTACGAGCAATACAAAAAGTAAAAGACTTTTTTAACATAGACAAATGGCAAATTGGACAACCTATTGTACTAGCCGATTTAGCATACCAAATATCTTTAACAGATGGAGTTTCTGCTGTAGTTCCACCTGAAGATAATAATCCAAATGGTTTACCTGTACTGATAAGCAATAAGTTTAAAGAATCAGAAGGATATTCTGGAAATGTTTACGACACAGCCACAGCAACTAAAGGTGGTGTGGTTTATCCGTCACTAGACCCAAGTTGCTTTGAGTTAAAATTTGCTAACGCTGACATAGAAGGTCGTGTAGTCGGTGATTCGGCTGGAAGTCCTGGTAATTCTAATGGAGGGTCTTACTAATGAATTATTTTATTTTTCCTGAATCAGATACAACCATATATCAGGCAACTGGTAGTTCTAATACTGGTCTTGATGAGATATTAGAAGTAACAAAAACTATGAGCACTGCTGGTAGTAATGTAAAAGTATCTCGTGTTTTAATTAAATTTGATATAACCGATATTTCAGGTTCTATTGTAGATGGAACTATTACCAATCCAAAATTTTATTTAAATATGTATGATGCTAATTCTCAAAACTTAACTACATCTCAAGAATTATACGCTTATCCTGTAAGTTCTAGTTGGGTTGAAGGGCAAGGAACTTTTTCAGACAGTCCGTTAACCTTAGATGGCGCTAGTTGGAAGTACAGAGATGGTAATACAAATAAAAGTTTTTGGAGTGGCTCAGCAACTGAGCAAGAAGGTGGAGCTTGGTTTTCGGATTACTACGCATCACAATCATTTGAATTTGAAACAACCGATATGAGAATGGATGTAACTCCTATTGTCAATAAATGGTTAGATGGTACATATGTAAATGACGGTTTTATAATTAAAAGAAGTGGTAGCTTTAATAACGAAGACGTAAATACTGATGAGGGTAGTTCAGAAAGATTGGGTGAATTTAGATTCTTTTCTAGAAATACTCATACAGTTTATCCGCCAAAATTAGAAGTAGAGTGGTTTGATTCTAAATGGAGTCCAGGTTCATTAGATGCATTATCATCAATAGAATTAGAAGATTTGTCTTTTTATATGAAAAGTTTAAGACCTGAGTATAACGAGAAATCTAAGGTAAAATTTAGAATAGTAGGTAGAGCTAAATATCCTACTAAATCTTTTTCTAATACCGCTTCTGAATACCTAACCGTAAAAACATTACCTAGTGGTAGTGTAGAAAACATAGGTGGGGATGGAACGTATTATTCGGTAAGAGACACACAAACAGAAGATACTATTATACCTTATGGTACTGGATCTTTAGTAAGCTGTGACTCAACAGGAAACTACTTTAACCTTTGGATGAATGGTTTACAGTCAGAAAGATATTACAAGTTTGAGTTTAAAGTTATTAGTGGAAGCAATACAGTCGATGAAACCGTACAATACTATGATGACGATTTCGTGTTTAAAGTTGTGAGATAGAAAATGCCATACACACAAGAGGAATTAAAAAACCTATCGTTTTATCAAAATTTAATTGATGAAGATGAGCAAAAATATTTAAATAGAAAGGCTTTATTGACTTTAAAATCTAGCCTATCAGGTTCAGCAGACAATGGTGAGCTTGTGTATAGAGATAAAAGTGGAGCAATATTAGTTTTTGAAAATCCTTACACAAATACATTAAATGAAGATTCGAACACAAAAGTTGTGTATGATACCAAGTTAAAATTATTGAAAACAACAGCAGCTGATACTATCATAGACGAGGTATTAGATAGAGATTTTGAGGAGTTATAGTGGCTAGTCAACTAACAGAGAAAGATAAACAATTACTGGATGCAAATCTTCCAACAAAGGTGGGGTTAAAGCCTTATGAGGATGGCTTATGGGGTTCTCAAGGCAGTAAAGATTTTGTTCATTTACAATTATTTGACGAGAACAACAACCTTATTCAATTTGAAACTGTGTCCACTTCTCATTTTGAAATAAATCCTAATAATAATAATATTGAATTTTATCCTGGAAATCACATCAGGAGTTTAGGTTACGAAAGTGGTATATTTGTTGTAAGATATAACTTTTTGAGAAAATTAGCTGGTAGTGAAAATCCTGTATTGTTACACACAATAAGTAAAACCGACACTAAGGTTGGCGATGTGTATACCGATACGAGTAGGATTTACATAACTGATGATTCTATAGTATATTCAGGTACAGAGCAGGAGTATAAGGATAATCCGTCTGGTGCAGAAGTATTAGCCGTAGAAGACTTAAAGTATAGAATAGATGTTATATCTCCAAATAGAACTGAGGTTAGATTAAAAGCTAAGAATATAAATGGTACTTACAAAGATGAGTTTATTGATATACAGACTGCTATAACCGTAAAGCAAGTTACTAATAATATTAGTTTTTTAGGTGGCGCGCTATATGATTCCGTAGACATATCGTTGACTCCTGAAAATGGTGGCTTTGTATTTACACCAAAAATGATAGACGGAACAATAACAATACCAGATATATTTCAGATAAGTCAAATAGAAGTTCCTGTAAAGACTAATATAAATGTTGTTAAAAATGGAGAGGGTGAAAATATTCTTCTTCAAAACAATGGTGAGCCAGTAGCTATAGCAAATTCAAGAGAGTGGGATACTACATTGCACGATGACGCAATTAGAGTAGAAAATTGGAGTGATGGGTACAATAGTTTTAGTGGTGGTACTTTTGCAGGAACGGCTCATATAGGTTATCATGCAAAATGGGTTAAAGAAGAAGGTGTAGTTGGTGGTAATTGCATAAAATTTACAGACCAAAATGCTAGTTTTATAGATTTGCCTGAATGGCCAAACGATCAAAGATATCGTTGGTTGGGAATTTCTCAAAAAATTTCTTCATTAAATGGAAAAGGTGTTAAAGATGGCGATATCGCCAGTATAAACTTTGATATAAGAAGTACGGTAGCGAATAAAGGAGTTGAGATATCTTTGCGATATGCTAGTGGGCTTACAGTAGAAGATAAACCTCCAACTGCTCCTGCGGGATTTTATGACCCAAACCAACCTGGTCCGACTGAAGCTCAACCTACATCTCCACCAGAAGGATATTCTCAAAATGGTATGGCAAGTGCTCAAGCAATACAAACAAAGCCGGATGAAACGGAATTACAAATGTTAACCACTCATTCGGATATGGTTTCATTTCAAAGTTATAAAAAGCCAGGGACTCCAAATTTTGGATTAAGAGATCCTCAAATCGGCGATAACAATGCAAGTACAACTTTACCAAATCAAACCGCTGCTTGGAAAATAGGAAACATATTTGATGATGGTGATGTGGTTTATCAATGGATTCCTGATTTAGAAGAAGATTTAAAAATAGGAACTAAAAGTTTAGGAGAAGAGTGGGAATGGGATGGTTACTCGTGGTTAGTGTCTTCGACATTAGCTAACTTTCCACCACCACCTCCAAATACAGTAAATAATCTCAATGCTGTTAATCACCACCCTTATGTACCCAAAACACAAGGTGTATATAGTAGTAATGACGCTTATTATCCAAGAGAAAATTTTCCTGGTGAAAATAATGGTTGGCAAACCGCGACAGTAGTTGGAAATAACGCCACTGCTTTACTTTTTAAAGATGATTTAATATGGAAACAAAAACACGATAACACAAATGATAATTTGAAGATATTAAATTTTTATACTTTTGATGAATATTTTCCTGCACACATTTATACGCCTCCTGAAGAAGTACTAGAAACGTTTGAGGCTCAGTTTCAAGCTACTATATTGGCAAATTCGATTGGTAGAGGAATTAGGGATGTAATTGTTGATGTAGACACCAATAAAAAACTATATGATGATATTTTTGAAAAAGGATTTATTCAGAGTGTTACACGTGGTCCAAATAACGATGGTACTGTTAGAAGTGGCTTATATTTAGTATTTTATAATAACGGAGACATCGGTGGGGATGGTATACCAACAGAAGATTCTAACAAATACTTTTACGTTCACAGAAATTATGGAGTTTTAGATACCTACAATGATGGTGTGCTTGTACAGTTTTTGAAAGATATTAATGGTGGTTTGAATCAAAAAGTTATAGACAATGAGTTAAAACTAGAGTGGTTTTTTAAAAAAGACGGTAGTAAGTTTAAATATTATATTCATGTTGGTGAAGAATATTATTCAATAAAAGACGCCGACCGTAAAATAAAAGACCAAGATATTACTGGTCCTGATAATGTTAGTGATGGGTTTCCAGGATCAGAAAATGCTGATGCTATACTAGGAAAAGTTGGTGGGTTTGGAAGATATCGTTACATTATAGGTGACAGGCAACTTAGGTCAAAAAGTAATACTGGCGATGGAACAGACAGAGACAAAGATATAAATGATAAATTTTATAGATGCGGTGAATATATCTCTAAAGATACACCAGTAACATATGGAGTCAGAAATATAAGCGCTACAAACTATGGTGTTCAAAACGAAGATGGTGAGGTTATTAATTCTGAAGAGGAGCCTGTATACGACAATGATAATGGTATTTATAATTTTGAAAATAATCCAACACAAGAAGGAACATTAAGTTCTCTTGGAGTTTGGAAATGGAGTGGGAACATAAATACAGGATGGGTTACAAATGCTTTAACTCCTCCAAGGTACAACTATACATCACCAGGAATTACAAAGGCTTGGGTTTCTCCTGAGATAGCCGGCGAATGGGTAAATGTAAGTGCTGAAATACCAATACCATCTGATTGGGAATTAGGTCAAGATTGGTTTTTATATATCTATGGAGATGGGAGTCACACGAATGCCGAAAATGCTTCTGCTTATAGACAACAAGGAGTGGTTTGGGTAGATAATGTTTTTATAGATTTTATTCTAAAAGACCAATCTCAAACTATACCTGTTTATAAACCTTATAGTGCTCAGATAAAAACTATAAATAATGATGGAACTTTAATTACTGTAGACAAAACATTAAGAGAGGCTGCTTTAGAAATAGGAGCCAACGATGATTTTGAAAATGGCGGAGAAGGAGATGGTAATCCTGATATATACAACTTAACAGAAAACTCTAACTTTGAAAATTTTAAAGTTACTTATACAAACTTAAATCCAAAAGATTTAAGAACTTATCTTAAATTTGAAAACAATTTATTTCTAACAACCAATTTCAAATCAGACAGAGTTAATGTAAGCCAATTTCCTTACTCTATAGTATATAAATTATATGAACCATTGCCTGATAGTTATGAAAAATTCGATGAATGTATTGTCGTTAAAGAAATGGCAAATCCATTGGAAGAGAAAGTTAGAATAATAGATTTTATTAATGAAGAAGAACCATCATTAGTTCTTAGGTCTCCTGATTTAAATAATGTAGAAAGTCCAGTACAACGAAGAGAAACTCAATTTAAAACAGAAGCTGATATATTGACTTCTGATACCACAGTATCAACTGCTCTTAGAAATGAATTTTTAAGTCAAAGTTTAGATAGTGTAGAGATAAATACAGATTATTCTAAATATGAAAATTTTGTAAATTTTGGTTCGGCTGAAGTTAGGATAAGAAACTTTAAAACAAAGTTAGAAAATATAGAACAATACAAAATAGATAGTTCTTCTTATTCTGGTGTAAGCGGCTCTTTAGGGGATATGAGCGTTTATCATCATAAAATAATAGATACAGAAAACAAACTTGATAGGTTTGAAAATTATATGTATTTTAAAAGTTCTTCTTACGTTAGTAGTTCTATTGGAATATTTCATGATAATGCATGGCCTAAAGCTAGTGGAGAAGGAACTGTAAATAGTCCTTATGTTTTAGCACACACCACATCGTCTCAAGCTAATACTTGGTTTACAAACGCTGTAAACTCTGCATCACTTTATGATTTAGAAAATAATTCAAAATTAAGTGATATACTTCCTGAACATATAAAAATTGATACAAAAAATGATACATATCTAAGATTTACGGATATGATAGGACAACACTTTGATGGTATATGGGAATACATAAATGCAGTTACAGATGTTACTGATAGAAGGGATAGGTTAGACGAAGGAATTTCAAAAGATTTATTGTACTCAGTTGCTAAATCATTGGGTTGGAACTTAAATGATGGAAAAGACTTACTGAGTTTATCTAGATATGCTTTGGGTAAAGAAGTGACTGGCTCAGCTTATTCTGATTATTCAGCTACATCTGAACGTGATGTATCAAGAGAAATTTGGAGTCGTATAATAAACAACATGCCTTTCTTCTTAAAGAATAAGGGTACTGTTAGGGCCTTAAAGGGTTTAATAAATGTTTATGGTATCCCATCAACTATTTTAAGGGTTAAGGAATTTGGAGGACCTGCTTTATCAGATGATGCATCTCCACAATTTGAAATAACAAGAAAATTTACGAAAGCTTTAGATTTTAAAGGAGCTCAATCCGTAAAAGTAGCTTGGGCTGACGATTCAACATCGGGAAGAAAGCCTGATACTGTAGAGTTTAGGTTTAGAGCTGCTACGGGCTCAAATCAAATACTTGTAGAAAAACAAGACAATAACAATCAAGATTGGTTTATAAGATTAAAAGATAATGGTTCTGTAGACAACTATGGTCAAGTTTCATTTATGTTATCAGGCTCTGCTGTTGGTAAAGATTTAGGTGAATTTAAAGAAATTACTTCGACATCTCTGCCTGTATATGATGGTGATTTCTATTCGGTTATGGTTAGTAGAACTTCAGGAAGTAGTAACACTGCAGTATCTCAATCGTATCAGCTAAATGTTGGTAAGTATGATGCAAGCAGAAGTAAGATACATTTATATAGTACATCTACTATGGATGTTACACAAGCTGCTTCTTCATCATTCAGCAATGCTTGGACAGGTAGTGGTGATATTCACATCGGTGGTTCAGATGATATAAGCGGTGTCGGTGTACAATTTAGCGGTTCAATTATGGAATACAGACATTGGACAGAAGTATTAAATACTGGTTCGTTTAAAAATCACATAGCTAATCCAAAAGCTTATGATGGTAATACTGTATCTTCATCTTATAGTAACTTAGTTTTAAGATATTCATTTGATGATAATAAAAATTTAAATGCAGATGTAGAGGGTATTAGAGATGTTAGTTCAAATCAAACCACAACTTTATCAGGTTCTCATAGTGGATTTACAGGCAACTTTTTTAGAAGTGTCGAAGACCAATTAAAGACTCATATACCAAGCATAGGTGCTCTAAGAAGAACTACAAATAAGATTAGAATCGAAAAT
>Ga0209336_10001885_pt1 | contig 10052 bp, 7 predicted proteins | sample LinPmetageLP32_FD_184042 | JGI IMG/M metagenome (GOLD analysis project Ga0209336, IMG submission 184042) | Marine viral communities from the Pacific Ocean - LP-32 (SPAdes) (version 2) | ecosystem: Environmental > Aquatic > Marine > Oceanic | place: Pacific Ocean | collected 2009-08-23 | reverse complement strand
TGGATGATACTCTTGTAGTTACTCGCAGTAAAATTAAAGTTCATAATCCTAAAACAGGTTTTTCTACTGAACTTACTCCACAAGAATTTAATACATTTAGGAAAAGACCAAATGATAAGATGGACTTTTCAGATTTTCAAAGTTTAGATATTCTTAAAGCTGGTAAAATTATTGAATGGGTATTTTCTATTTTAAAAAGAACTATCCAAAAAGGTAAAGCTGTTGGTATTATAACAGCAAGAGATGATTCAAAACTTATTCAACAATTTTTAGCTCATAACGGTATTAATATAAATCCTCAATACATATTTGCTATTAATGATACTTCATTAGGATTTAAAGGATCAACTGCTGAAAGAAAAAAGGAAGCATTTAGAAAATTTATAAAAATGGGATTTAATGACTTTACCTTTTTTGATGATGATGAGGATAATATTAAATTAGCAAAATCATTAAGTAAAGAACCTGGTATAAAAATGAGAGCCAAATTAATTAAGAGCAAATGGATTCCGAAATTCAACGACTTCAAATAAAGCTAAATATATTTACATCTATCTTAAAACAGATTAGGGATATATCTAATTCATCTACTACAAAGGTTGGGTGTATGGCATTAAGAAAAGATTTTAGTAAAATTGCAAGCTTTGGCTATAACGGATCATACAGCGGTGCAGGTATTAATGAAAATACTGGAACAGAAGAAGATAGTCTTAGCCCAGGAGAAAGTGGTTTTATTCATGCTGAAGTAAATATGATTGCTAAGTTTAAGGAATATGATCCTAATAATTATATAGTACTTTTAACTCTTTCGCCTTGTAAGATGTGTACTAAAATTTTAGTTAATGCAGGATTTAAACATGTATATTGGATTGATGATTATCGTAACCAAGATCACCTAGAAATTTTTAAGCAGTGTAAAATCACTCACGGCACAATTGATTCTCTAATTAAAGACTACCATCTAATCAAAGACTGAATATATACAAAAAAAGTATATCCCAGTGATCTTAGAGGCAATAACATTTAAATTAGCTTTAGACTTTTTCATTTTCTTAAAAAAGAATCGTATAACTTGTACAAGTATTAAGGTTGATTTTTTTGATAGAGTAAAGCATGAATATATTGATTTTGCAGATGTTGCTGCAATGCAAGCATATTATAATAAAAACTATATCCCAATAGATAATTGTTTTTTAGGTGATTTAGTTTCTATTCAATTCTTTTTAGCTGAAAGTGAGCTTTATGATTTTACAACTGAATTTAGAGCAATAGATGTTACAAATAAATTTACATTAGAAACTGGATCTGCTTATGACCGCCAAAGAAATGCAGGAAGAAAGGTACTTATAGATAGACAAATACAATTAATCAAAAATGCTGTAACGGATTATGTTAAGTATTGGAGAGAATTAAAATACATCTATATTACTGGAATTTATTCACCTTGTTATGCAGAACCAGGGTGGTCAGAAAATACTTGGTGGCTTAAATCATTTAGAGAAGCATTTACAACAAGCAGGGATACATCTCAATTTCCATATTCAGATATAACCATTGTTGAAAACCCTCCAAAATAAAGACATCAATAAGAAGAATAAATAAAAAAATATTTAACATCAATGGCAACGTCATTTAATAACCTACAAGAATATATTCTTTTTAGAGTTGAGCTAAAAAGAGAACTATTCAATGCAGAGGTTGATACTAATTTTCAAATGGTATCTAACCCATGGGTAGAGTCTAGAGTATATGAGATAGGTAACATCGTTTATCATCCTGTAGTAGTAGATGATCCTACAACAACCGGAGAAGATCAGGTGCTAGTTTGGTGGAGAGCCAATATTAGAACTACACAAGGTGTATTTGATACATCTGAATGGGATATCATTGGAGGTATAGGTTCTGGTAAAGTTAGTGTAAAAGGTGCTAATAGTTTTGGAAAAATTAATGTTAACTCTACTAAAGCAACAGGTTCTTTACAAAATGGTAATGATGCATTAATGCAATCAACTGTTGGTGATGATACTTTTAATCTTATTGCTGGGCAAGGAATGCAGCTTCAATATAACCTAGCTTCCAAATCTATTGTTCTTATTAACACATTAGCTTCCAATCCAGGAGAAATAAATGTAGGCCAAAATATAGGCCAAGGTGTTGGTCATCAAGATGTTTATGCCGGAAAATCTGGTGTTAATTTACAATTTAAAGGATTTGATGTAAGTAATACTACAGGTACTGCATTATCAGTTAGTACTAATAATGTACAAGATAATATTGTTTATAATTTTAATGAAGCAAAAGTTAATCTTGCAAACTTAAATGATGGTGCGCCGTTAATTGGTATGCTATCCAATGTGTCTAGTGTAATTCCAAATTCTTTAGATATTCTACAATGGAATGCAGGTTCTGGTTTATGGTCACCAACTTCACTAGGTAGTTTAGGACAACAAAACATATATACAACTAGTTCAATAATTTTAGCAGCTGATAGAATAGTTAGATTAAATGGATCAGCTGGTAATTTACAATTTAATAGATCTTCTGATTTAAACACAGGAGTTCATATTCCAAACACTTCAAACAAACATCAATTAGAATTAAGAAATTCTTTAGCAGGTGGTGTGACTGGATTACAACATACTTTAAATAATACTATAAAAGCTAGAAGTGGTTTCTTTGGTACGGATGGATCCTATTATATTGCGATAGGTGCTCTTCCTGGTGGTTTATCTGTTGATGCGCTAAGTATATCTGCTAATAGTGAATTGTATATACCTCAATTGGAAGCTGATGAAGTATCAGCAGTTGATGGCTTTAAGATTCCTTTAGTAAATACTATTTCAGCGAAAGGTAGATTTGAATCTTCATCCAGTTTTAGGGCTTTCTCTTTACAGTCACATACTGGAACGTGGACTATGAGTACTTCACAAAAAGGAAGCTATAGTCTTCAGGGTGAAAATCCATTAGCTGGAATGACTTATGCTACTGCCGGAATTACTTCAAGTCATAATTATTCTGGTACATTATTAAATGGTTACAGTATGAGACTGGAATATAAGACTCCTTTCACAGCTGTAGGTCTTAATATACTACAATGGATGGATAAGGCCAATAGTCAATATATTGGTAGTCATATTCAGACTACTGGTACTGCTGCTGTTTTGGCAACAAAATTTATCGGATCTAATATTTCACTTGATAATAAATCAAACGCCTTAATTAATATTGGGGAAGTAATTGCATTCACAGATCAAGTAGGAGTAGGAGTTAGTCCACAGAGAGTTGGATTATATTCTAATGTAGTAGATACACAAAATAATGTACAAGCTGGTACAATTACAGCAAGTCTAATTGCCGATAGTGGTACATGGGCTGGTTACTTTGTAGGTTGTGTTAATATAGATAAAGGTGGATTAGTTCTTCCTTCTACAACTTTTGCAAATAGACCGCTATGTAATGATGTAAGTGGTGGTACTACCTCAGAAAGAACTCTATGGATTAATTCTGCAAACGGACATCTATACAGAGGAACTGTTGATGTAGAAGCTGCAGGTGGTGGAGGAAGTTCTACATTAGGTGGTTTAAGTGATGTAACTATTACTAATATACAAGATGATGATCTTATTGTATATAATAGTTTTACTGGGCAATGGGAAAATGCTTCTCTTGCTGCATATAACTTATCTGTATTAGAAAATACTGATGGTAGTGCTAGTGTTCAATTAACTGATGGTAGTGGAACAAGCGATGTTGATTTAATACCAGGTACTAATGTAACCTTTGTTATTGATGAGGTTGCTGATACTATAACAATTAATGCAGCAGGTGGTGGCGGAGGTGGAATTGGTGCAACTGGTGCAACTGGTGCAGGAGGTATTGGTTCCACAGGTGCAACTGGTGCAACAGGAGCTGCTGGTGCAACAGGAGTAGCGAGTATTAGTAATTCATGTACAAATAGTCAAACAAACCCTAGTTGGATTAGTTGGTCTAATCAATTAGCCGGCTCAGCTTTAGATTCTGTAGATACTAACACAGGTGGTGGTCTTATGTCATCTATGACTCAAGTTAATATTGGTAATAGTGTAGGTAATCCCTTACAATCACTACTTACTACTGGGGATCTAATTTCATTTGAAGAGAATGTCATCTCAGGAGTTGCAACTGGTGCTGCTGTGTTTGAAGTTACTGCTATAACACCAGGTGCCACATTTATTAATTTACAAGTAAACTATATAAGTGGCGGTAATTGGACAATGCAATCTGGGACTAACCGAGATATAGCATATTGTATATACTTGGCAGGTGGGGTTGGTCCTACTGGTGCAACTGGTGCAACTGGTGCAGGAAGTATTGGTTCCACAGGTGTAAGTGGATTTACAGGAGCCACTGGCTCTGGTGCTACTGGTGCAACTGGTACAGGAGGTATTGGGGCTACTGGATTTATTGGAGCAACTGGAAGTGGAGCTACAGGTGTAGGTTCAACAGGATTTACAGGATCAACTGGATTTAATGGTGCTACTGGATTTATTGGGGCAACTGGAATTGGATCAACAGGATTTACAGGATCAACTGGATTTATTGGTTCAACAGGATTTAACGGTGCTACTGGATTTATTGGTTCTACAGGTATAGGATCAACTGGATTTACAGGATCAACTGGATTTAATGGTGCTACAGGATTTAATGGTGCTACAGGATTTACTGGAGCAACTGGGATTGGAGCAACTGGATTTATTGGTTCTACAGGATTTAATGGTGCAACTGGTTTTAATGGAGCAACAGGAGTTGGTGCAACTGGGTTTGATGGAGCTACTGGCTCCAGAGGATTTACTGGTTCAACAGGTGTCGGTTTTACTGGAGCAACAGGTGTTGGTGCAACTGGATTAACAGGCCAACAAGGTGCTACTGGTACAATAGGTGGACAAGGAGCAAGTGGTGCTATAGGTCAACAAGGAGCAACAGGCCAACAAGGATTTAGAGGAACACAAGGTGCCACTGGTACGCAAGGATCAACTGGATTTACTGGTTCAACTGGTGCTGTAGGTCAGCAAGGAGCAACGGGTACAATTGGTGGACAAGGAGCAAGTGGATTTAATGGGGCAACAGGTGCAACGGGTGCCATAGGTCAACAAGGAGCCACTGGTACAATAGGTGGCCAAGGAGCAAGTGGATTAACCGGACAACAAGGGGCAACCGGTCAACAAGGATTTAGAGGAACACAAGGAGCAACAGGAACACAAGGATCAACTGGATTTACTGGTTCTACGGGAGCAGTTGGTGAACAAGGAGCAACAGGTACAATAGGTGGTCAGGGAGCAAGTGGATTAACAGGACAACAAGGTGCAACTGGTGCAGTTGGTGAACAAGGAGCCACTGGAGCTGTAGGTAATCAAGGTGCAACAGGTACACAAGGAGCAACAGGTTTAACAGGCCAACAAGGAGCAACAGGTACAATAGGTGGACAAGGAGCAAGTGGATTAACAGGACAACAAGGTGCAACTGGTGCAGTTGGTGAACAAGGGGCAACCGGTACAATAGGTGGACAAGGTGCAACTGGTGCTATTGGTAATCAAGGTGCTACCGGATTAACTGGTCAACAAGGAGCAACAGGAACCCAGGGTGCAGATGGAGAACAAGGTGCCATAGGTAATCAAGGTGCTACTGGATCAATAGGTGGTCAAGGTGCAAGTGGATTAACAGGACAGCAAGGATCAACTGGTGCAGTTGGTGAACAAGGAGCAACCGGTACAATAGGTGGACAAGGTGCAACTGGTGCTATTGGTAATCAAGGAGCAACAGGATTAAAAGGAGATATTGGTGATCAAGGTGCAACAGGATTAACTGGCCAACAAGGAGCAACAGGAAGCCAAGGTACAGTAGGTGATCCAGGACTTCAAGGAGCAACAGGAACTCAAGGTGCAACCGGTGGGCAAGGTGCAAGTGGACTTACAGGATCTACTGGTGCAACTGGTGCAGTTGGTCAACAAGGAGCTACAGGTGATCTAGGTCCAACTGGTCAACAGGGAGCAAGCGGTACAATGGGAGCAACTGGAGAACCTGGAAGCGACGGGCTGTTTGGATCCACTGGATTCCAAGGTGCAACTGGAGCCGTAGGTATCCAAGGTGCAACTGGAGTAACTGGCCAACAGGGAGCAACTGGTACAATAGGTGGACAAGGAGCAAGCGGTGCTGTAGGTAATCAAGGAGCAACAGGTTTAACAGGCCAACAAGGAGCAACTGGTACAATAGGTGGACAGGGCGCAACAGGTGCCGTAGGTCAACAAGGATCAACTGGTGCAGTTGGTGAACAAGGAGCAACTGGTACAATAGGTGGACAGGGCGCAACAGGTGCCGTAGGTCAACAAGGAGCAACTGGTGCAATTGGTGAACAAGGAGCAACAGGAACACAAGGAGCAACAGGTACACAAGGAGCAACAGGTTTAACAGGTCAACAGGGTGCAACAGGTGCCATAGGTGGCCAAGGAGCAAGTGGTGCCATAGGTAATCAAGGAGCAACTGGAACACAAGGTGCTGACGGTGAACAAGGTGCTATTGGTAAACAAGGTGCAACAGGTCTTAATGGCGCCGTAGGATTACAAGGTGCAACCGGCGGACAAGGTGCTAATGGAGAACAAGGTGCTATAGGATTGCAAGGAGCAACAGGTTTACAAGGTTCTACTGGACCTATAGGTCAACAAGGATCTACTGGTGTAGTACTAGGAGCAACTGGTGCAACTGGTGTAACTGGTGATTATGGAGGATATCTTACAGCATATACCGGTGCTGCTGCAAACCAGCCATCTGCATTCCAAGCTAATAAAGCAATCACAACAGCAGCTGATTGGAAGGCAGCTAATCAAACAATATACTTAGGTGCTGAAGGTAATGATCCTGCATCTGGTGCTGCAATTGATTATCAGGTTAGCAATACAGTATACTCAACCTGGAATTCAACAATTTCACTATCTGAAAATAAAGCTTTTATTAGAATCTGGGAATATGGATCTCCGGATAAAGTAAATTATTATGAATTTGACTATACTGATATAAGTACTACAAATGGAGCTGGTGGTGGTATTGAATTAGCTAAAGGTACTTACATAGGAGGTGCTGGTGTTACTGCATTTAGTAAACCTTTGGTTGGATGGGGTATGAATGGTAGTAAAGGTTTAACTGGTCCACAAGGTCCACAAGGTGCAGTAGTTGGCCAATCAACATTATTACAAGCAAGATTTTCAGGATATAGAATTGGAGTACCTGATTGGAATGGAGGAGTTAGTAATGGTAAATATGCAGTAGGTGGTGATATTCCAAATTGGGGCGCGCCAGATGCTCCTTCCCAAGTATACTATTTAATGGAGACAACTCAAACGGATACATTTAATACGGAAGATATTTTAGATTCTGGTTTTCATGGGCAAGCAACACCAGGTGGAGATTTAACTGGAGGATTTTTGAGAGTAACTGCATTGGCTTGGATGACAAATCAAGTAACTAATCCTACTTATTTAGGTAGAGTTAGAATATCAGTAAAGAAATTTGATATAACTCCTAATACTGCTGGCCTTGCAACACCAACGGATCAACCTACTGCTACAATTATAGAAAACACTTCATATCAAATAGCACCAAATACTATTCCTGGTCCGTTAGGAGCCTATTCATGGAGTTTTATTCTGGAGTCGGATGGACTAACTGTGACTCGTAATGAAATCTTTAAATTAGGATTTAGTTATGAGGTAGTGGATAATGGAGGAAATCCTATTACATTAAATGCTGGCGAACCGTGGGCAATTAATTGGAGGATGGAATATTGTATTGTATAAACTATATTATTAAACAATTATTATATTTAAGGTATAATAATAAATAGACAACAAATGCAAAAAGATAATATCGAGGAAACTCCACAGGAAGTCCATGAAAATAAATATTGGCAATGGGTTAAAGGAGAAAAATCTGGTGATGTAGTTACTATTAAGAATATTGACGATAAGTGGATAAACTTTAATGAAGGCGGTAGATTATCAAAAGATTTACAAAATGAATTTATACAACAATTAGACTCTGATATAGCAGGAGAATTTGTTAGTTCAACAAATAACACTGGCCCTCTTAATAATGGAGGGGCTATTATACCAAGCAATACACAACCTATAGAAACATTAGAAAAGGTTAAATCACCTATTAGAATTTTGTTTAATAAGCAAAAGAAAAATAATAAAGTAAAACTTCTCTTAGAATTTCCTGTAAACATTCCAACAAAAGGTGTGTATGAATTAATGAGTACATCATTTGATGAAAAAGAAGTTAATGAAGAACTAAAATCATTTATTTTGGATCAATTATCTGAAGATGAAATATTAGACTGTTTACATAACAGTGTACAATCATTAATTGAGAGCAAGTATAAAGGTGAATAGCACACTTTATAACTAGTAATATATAATAAAATTAATCATATGAGCGAGACTGCAAAACAAACTATACCTAATCGTCGCCAAAGAAGAGCGGCAATGAAAAATCAAGGAATCTTAAAAATGAAAGGTAAATTATCATTTAAAGAATGGTTGGAAATCTGTAAACAAACTAGAGAAAAAGGCAAAGAAATACATGAAGCTAATGTTGAAGCTGCTGAAAAATCTATATATGCTAAATTAGAACAATTTGAAAATGTTAAGATAGCTAATTGGAAAGAAGAAGGTTATACAGATAAAGAAATAGAAAAGTTAAGAGAAGCCTATTCTCTTATAATGGTTAAAGATAAATCTACTTGGCATGCTGATAAAAAATTAGCAAGAAAAACAATTAAAGAATTAACATCTACATTATATAAAAGAAAGTCGTAAATGATTAAAATAGTTTTAGAGCCAGCAAGAAATGGTGTTATTAAAAAAGTCATTGATGATAATCATGGTGGAGGAAGGGAGCATTTTACTTCAACTGATGTTTATGAATCAAATGAAAATGATAAGAATCAATTTAGTTATATAAAAAGATTCTTTTTTGATTTATGCGATGATATAGGGCTAGAACCTGGTAGTAAATTTGATAAAAATGTATTAGATATTAATACACGTTGGGGTACTCATTTTGAACCAACAGTTAAGGATATTGAATTTAAAATAAAATCTCTTAAGAATGAGCTTAAGGAACTAGAAGAATGGAAGAAGAACATATAGAATTTAATTTCATATACTCTAATGATGCACTACGCGTTAAAACATTTTTAGGAAATGTTCCTAGAAGTATAGAGTGTATAAATTATATGGATATATTTAACAAGCTTACAAAAAATGATTTTTATCAATATGAGCCATCTGATGCAGTAGTATCATCTTATTTAATGAGGCAATTACAGAATGCAATTAATCGTAATATATCCACAACGATATTTTATGTTTTAGGCAACTTAAATACAGAGACGGTTGGAGGAATACAAAGTTATGTAGAATCATTATCATCTAAACCTATTACTTATAAAATTTATCATTCACCGGATATTATGGTCAATGGCACAGCTGAGCTATTTGATGACATAATAGAATTTGAATGAAAACTCACAGAATATTTAATAAAGGACAAAATGTATACTGCTTATTAGCATCTCATACTAATCCTAATATACTTTTACCAGTTAAAGGTAAAATCTTAGATTCCAAATGGGATCCAGTAAATCCTCTTTATCAAATTCGTATTATTAAGTTCTATGATAATATGAAATTTTTAAAACAGCATTTCTTTGATATGAATTTCAGACATGTATTTGAAAATAGAGCAAGAAAAATGATTCTTAAAGCTGATGATTATAAAACAGCAAAAGTATTAGAAGATAGATTAAATGAAAAAGATAGAGAAAGATTTTATGTAGTTATAGAATCGGTTATGTGTACTAAAACAAAGGTTGGGTTATCAGAATTATTTGAAAAGGTACAACTTTATATGATATCTAAAAATCTAAAAGAAATAAGAGAAATTTCTGCAAGACCATTTTTTAAAGGTCCACTTTCATTAGATAGTATAAAAGAATTTGATGCAAGATATAAAAAAGG
>Ga0209336_10001884_pt1 | contig 10052 bp, 4 predicted proteins | sample LinPmetageLP32_FD_184042 | JGI IMG/M metagenome (GOLD analysis project Ga0209336, IMG submission 184042) | Marine viral communities from the Pacific Ocean - LP-32 (SPAdes) (version 2) | ecosystem: Environmental > Aquatic > Marine > Oceanic | place: Pacific Ocean | collected 2009-08-23 | reverse complement strand
ACACCAAATATAAATGCTAAATCTAAATAATCTCCAGCATCTAAAAAGAAAGCCGCCGCTTTAAATTTAGAATCCTCTTCGACAGTATAAACTTCGGAAGTTCTACAATAAGTAGCAAATAAAGTTTCTATTTTCTTTCTCCTCAAACAAGAGGATTTTATATGATCTAAATCATAGGGCTTAGAACTTAAAAAAAAATTGTAGAACTCAATCTCTAAATCCTTAGAGTAGCCTTTTAGATGTGTAATTTTCACTTCTTTTTAATATTATATACTAATGAAGTGTAAATTACATTATGGCGGAAGAAGGAAAAAACAAGGTAGCACGTAGTTTATTAGATCTACAACCAACCGCTATACTTGAAATATTTAGGATTTATCCAGACGCAGTTAACCAACCCAATTTATTTATGGGATTTCATGGGGGGGCTATTTATTCTGAATCAATAGTTTGGCAAGGATTTAAATACCTACCGTTATCTGTAGAAAGTGAAGGTTTTGATATTTTAGGGGATGGCACATTAGCTAGACCTAAGATTCGCGTAGCTAATCAAAATAATATTATAACACAGTTTTTGCAGACTTACAAAGACTTTAAAAACGCAAAAATCGTAAGAAAACGTGTATCTGTAAAATTTATAGATGATATCAACTTTGAAGGTGGTAATCCTTTCGGAGAGGCAGACCCTAACGCAGAACTAACCAGCGAGATATGGTTGATGGGTAGAAAAACTCAAGAGTCTAAGTTGTTTGTGGAATTTGAATTAGCCTCCCCTTTGGATTTAGAAAATTTTAGCGTTAATTCAAGAAGCATTATTTCTAAATTCTGCTATTGGCAATACAGAGGTGAAGGTTGTAGATATGCGGGTTTACCAATCGAACAAGCAGACGGCTCGCCTTTTGAAGATGTAGACGGTAAAGCAGTAACCCCCAAATACAAAGCGCCATTCGATTCTCCTGTTTGGTTTTTTAATGATCAATCTGCAATATGGAATCCTTCTAAAGAATACGAAAGGGGAGATATAGTAGTTACAGAAAGCCCTACTATATTTTTAGCCAGCGAAAACCCAAATGGCGCAGGGACTCCTTTAAAAACAGTTTTTGTATGTGTATCTGGAGGACATAAAGGCCAAATCCCCGAAGGAAATCCTAGTTATTGGCAAAAAGATGGATGCACAAAAAGATTATCAACATGTCAAAAAAGGTTTCCACAAATAAAACAGGGATACGGTGAAAGCCAAGCCGCAGCAATAGCTTTTAGACAGAGTCAAAACGTAGAAAGCGGCTTTAACGCTATACAGATTTCTGGTGGGACAAGCCGAGATAATACTTTAATACCATCTAATACAGGTCTATTTCATACAACTGTACCTGAGTTGACAGGACAACTAACTGGTGAGTTTACTATCATGGGTTGGGTTAATATAAACTCCAACAGCTCAAGAGCAGCTGGAATTTTAAGCACTTCCCCTAGAGACGACCTAAATTGGCCAAACAACCAATTTCTAAATATCAACTCTGATACTAGAATTAATCCTGAATTCCGACAAGGTACAGACCAATTCGTTGAGACGATGATTACCAAGGCCGCACAACAAGGAACTAATAATATCTCAGCTAATTATATGGGATATAAAATAGATTCTAATGATGAATCAGTAGATAAAAACTCATTCCAAAGCATCTTTCTCAATGAGGCGCAGAGAAACAACATGGATTCTAGAGAATGGCAACAATACATAATCACTAATAGCACTGGTAATGCGGAGTTCATAAACGGAGAGGGCGAAAAAGAGGATACTGTTATAAAATTTTATGTAAATGGACATCCTATTCTTGGAGAAGGTGAAAATCTAAGTAGCAATCAAGGTAATTTCGCCAGCTTGTTTAAAAGAAAAAATATGACTTGGGCTGAAAATTCTGAAAAAGCATTACCACAGACTTTTATGCTCGGTGCGGTTGAATATTACGGAGGGACTTCTGGTTATAATTCGCCGCAAACAGCCGCTTATACTGCTTCAATGAATGGCGCTCTTGGCCCTTGGGCCGTTTGGAACAGAGCTATCAATGACGAGGAAAGAGAGTTCTTGCGGAAACCTATTAGCCCCCCATTCAATGTCACTAACTCTATAGACTTCGCTCCTAGAAATTATTACGAATGCGCTGGTAGATTCGGCACATTAACTGGTAGCGGAGATGGGACTCTGTCTTATGGATCTCATAGTTTGGTAGCATGGTGGGATGGAACTACAGGACATATCGGCGGCACAACTACTAATTCGATGTTAGATATCCATACAGGGGCTATTCATCTAACAGGAAGCGGAGATTTCACAGGGATAACTCAAAATTATAAAATGTCTCCATTAGATTTTTACGAAAACCCAACTACAAGAAACCCACGTTTTGGAGGGTTTCCAGGAACTGACGGATTTAGCTATGGAAGAGATTCACAGATGTAAAGGGGAAGCATCCGCTCTTCATAAGATAAAAGAAATATCAAATAGGTATTTTACTCAAGAGGTATGTGGTTTCTTAGGATACGATAATAGCCAAGACGAATTCGTAGTTCAATTAGAAAAGAATATAGCTAAAGACCCTAAATCTTACTTTTTAATAAATCCTTTGAGCTATCTGCTTTTTAAAGAAAAGTATGATATGGTCGCTGTTTTCCATAGCCACATCACAGGTGACGAGACAGAATCTGAATTTGATGTGAAAATGGCTGATAATTGTTGCCAAGCATTCCTGATATACAGCTTAAATACTAAAAAAATAAACATTTATACGCCCAAAAATATAGAATCTGATGTAAATATATTAGAAAGGGTAAAGGCTGCACAATGACAATAGTAAATATACATGGAATTCTAGCTCAGGAGTATGGGAAATCATTCAAATTCAACATATCTAATCCAAAAGATATTTTGGAAGCTATCGATTGTAATAAAAGCGGGTTTATTAGAAGATTGATAAAATTACAAAGAGATGGATTTTGCTATGATATAATAATTAATAAGCAAAGAATCACTCATGGACCAGACATGGAGAATATGAAAAATCCAGAAACTATAGATATAGTCCCAGCCATATCAGGAAGCGGTGCATTTATTGGAGGTATTTTTTCATTGCTAGCTGGTGGAGGATTAATAGCCACTATAGCGAAAGCGCTAATTTTTGCAGCTATAAGTTACGCTTTAGCGCCAAAACCTGAAAACGAAGCATTAGAAATTGAAGCCGATGGGTCCAAAAGCTCATTAATATTTTCCAATAATGTTAATACTGCCAGCCAAGGTTCCCCAGTGCCTTTAGGGTATGGACGTTTAAAGGTCGGATCACAAGTTGTTCAGGCGAGTATAAAATCTTACCCTCAAAACCAAGATCCTCAAACAGTGATGGATCGTACAAAACTAATGAACAGACCTGAAAGAACCTTTGATGGCTGGGAAATAAAAGAACAAGATAGATCTGATTTTGTAGGAAATAGAACGTAATGAACCATATCTTAAAAAAAATAGGTATAGCTGGAGGCGGAAAGAGCCAAAAAGCAAAACCCCCAATTTACAAACCCCCAGTAATGGGGGAACTACAATATGGTGCATCTTATAGTTACGCTGAAACTCTAGATTTAATAAGCGATGGACCCATTGAGGGGTTAGTTAATTCTCATGGACAAGTAGTAGATAGTTTAGAAATTCTACAAGGAATATATCTAGATAATACTGCTATAGCTATTACTGAAGTAGCAAGCGCAAGACAATCCGCAGTCACTATAACAGATTTCCAAAGAGAGACTATAGAATCTCTCAATATAGAATTAACAACTCCTAGTGCGACTTCTTGTAAAAAGTTTTTTCAAGCATTATCAAATGTCACAGATTTAAGTGCAGATGGTAAAATAACTTCGTTACCCTCTAACCCCGCTGCTCCCGTAGACATTTCTGAAGCGTCATCTTCGTCAGATGTAGCGATGGTTTTTCTGAGGGATAGGACATCCACGGTTTATTTAAAAGAAATTGATAAACAAAATGGACTTAGTATAGAACCCCCTTTACTTCCTTCTAAGGAGACAGATTTCTCTTTATATATTAGAGCTTACATAGCAGAGGGAGGCACAGTATTCCCTTGGCATCTAAATAAAGAACTACAAACTGGATACTCATCTACAAATGCAGCTTTTCGGAATAATAAACAAACCAAAGGGACTGTAGAAGACTCCAGTTTAATTTGGTCGGACAACAACAATTTAGGACTTTCTAAATTTTTATTCGCATTTAATCCCACTATTCCTAGAAGAATCCTTAGTCGTGATGGAGCTAGGATGGAAACAAGCGATTTTTACAAAGCAGCTAGAAACTCTGGTAGGGCCACAAATTATCCTTTTGTTGGCGACGTAGAATTTTTTCACGAAAATTTCAAGATTATAAATAATTTATTCAGCGCGACTAGGACATCTATCGAGATCCTCAAGAATAATACAAGCAACAAAATACAAAGCCAATTAGCCGCACAAACTTTATCAGTATATGGGAATAGGTCTAACCTACCCAACCTTAGCAGTGGAGGTTTTCTTGTTTGCGATTTAAATGTAACATCTACTACATCATTAAAAGGGGTAGACATTAAAGATGGAGACTCTATTTTTAATATGGCTACGTTACCTTTTGGATCTAAACATGGATTTAATTTAATAGCTATAATGGAGAGCTTGGGTATAAATTATTTTGATTATACTTGCCCAGAAGTAGGAGCCGATGGAATTCTAACAGGTATAATGTTTGGTTATATCTTTATAACACTCCCTCCGACAGAAAGAGCGATAACAGATCTATTTACTTTTGTAGGTAATCGCAAAGAAAAATACGGAAATGGTTATACTTATGCAATAGACTCTTCTGTAATTTCGTGTCTTAAAGATTTACAATCATTCAAATATTCAAAAACTATAGGGAGTAGTAGAATTACTTCTAACTCAGACAATATCAACCGTAGTGGGATAAAATTTAATTATAGTAATGTACTAGCAGAAATAAAAAAAGGTGAAGAAAATCAAAATCCTTTTATTAATTTTAAAGACGTATATATTGATCATTTTTATAATAGAGAACTATTCGGACCATTCTCTACAGCTGGAGCAAATGGATCTTCTGACCAAATAGGCGGACAAACAGACGCTCCCCAACGTATAACCCCTAGTGAAAACATGCTCCTTAGAGAGAGTGTTTTAGGGGACAAATCGAACTTTAATACGGAATTACAAAAAGGATTACCGCTATCAGAAGGAAGTGATGATAAAAGAAAGGACGCTGAAGGAGATCCAAGGAATTATTCTTCATGGGGCCAGAATTCCTTCGCGAATTTTAACGAAAGGGCTGTGCCTGTAGTACATACAGTTTACAACCCTAATGTATCTGCAGTATTTATAACTTTAGATGTCTCTGCGCTAAGTGATACTTTGATAAAAAAACAACCCGAAGTATTCACAGGGACAAAAAACCCAGACGGAAGCCCAACAAAAAAAGATTTAAGTATCGGCACTAAATTTCCCTCTGTTTTAAATATCGAAGTAGAAGTAGGGACTATCGGAGATAGAAATAATAGTGCAGAAGGACTAATAACTCATCAAAAATTTAATTATAGAATTGTAGCTTTAATTGAGGGCAATACTTTAATAGACATAGGAAATCCTGAATCAATAAGAGAACAGTCTATGCTTGTAGACGCGAATAACCCACAAGATGGATCAAGTATTAGTCGTCCTTTTTTATTACCAGAGGCTATATCACAAAAGCAAGACCCTTTAACAACAGATGGTGTAAACGGTATAATAGCTGGAGACTTAAATGAAGACTCTATATCTCAAAGATATGTAAAAATAACCAGAATATCCCACGAAACAAACTCTGTATTGTTATCTAAATTAGTTTCAGTTAGTAAAGTCACAGAGATAATAAACGCGACTCTAACATATCCTTATTCTGCTATTATAGCGACAAAGTTAGATGCGAGGAGCTTTTCAGCAATACCAACAAGAACTTTTGATTGTAAATTAAAAAAAGTAAAAATACCTAGTAATTATTTCCCAGCAACTAATGGAATCGATAATAGATATTATGATAATCAAAAACAATTCGATGAAGCTAACCCAAAAAGTAAATTAATATACAAAGGAGATTGGGACGGAACATTCCATAGTGAATTACAATGGACGGACAACCCTGCTTGGATTTTGTATGATTTATTAACTAACGTTAGATATGGGATGGGTTCCCACATAGATTTACAAAGTATTAACAAATGGCAACTTTATAAAATAGGCAGGTTTTGTGATGCAGTAGATGATGAAGGTAATTTTATTGGGGTAAAAGACGGTAGAGGAGGTAAAGAACCTCGCTTTTCTTGTAATATAGTATTCGATCAAGGTCAAAAAATATTTGATGCTATCAATACTATAGCCTCTCTGTTTAGGGGGCAGACGTTCTTTACTAACTCTGAAATTAATTTTGTAGATGATAGACCTAGAGAACCAATTAATCTTTTTACTAATGAATCTGTAAAAGATGGAATGTTTTTTTACTCAAATAACGGAAGAGAAGATCAATATAATACTATAGAAATATCTTACAAAGATAGATTCGATAATTTTTCCCCTAAACTCGAAGTAGTAGAAGATGATGAAGATATCAGGGAAAGAGGAATATTCAAAAAACGAATTGAAGGTATAGGTATAACATCTAGAGCGATGGCTCGACGAGCTGCTCAACATATAATATTTTCTAAAATAAGAGAAGACCAGAAGGTAGCATTCACTGCTGGTTTAGAGACACTACTTTGTAAACCTGGGGATCTAGTGATAGTTCAAGATGAACTAAAAACCAATAGAAGCAACTTCGGAAAAGTTCTAGGTGTCAGTATAGAAGACGAAACAATAAGATTAAGTAACACTTTTGTGCCTACAACAATGGATGGGATACTCACTGTATACAATCCCACTGGTTCTGAAAGTATCGAAGATTTAAATTTAGCCGCAAATCAAAACAGGCAGCGATATGATGGCTTCACTATTACTGGTCTCGCCACAGATTCATGGAAGCGTTTTACTGGAGAGTATAGCTTTTCAGGATACACTGAAGGGTATGATCAAGCAACTGGTTTTGTTTTGGGAGAAACTAGATATGCTGAATATGCTTCTTATACAGGAGTATCTGGCACTAATCTATATTTCGAAACAGGCGTTACAGGATGGGTTTTAGGATCTGGAAATGCTAGATCTTTATATTCTGGAGATCTTATTTCTGAACTAACAGGAGCGCAAACACTGACAGAATTTAATACTGGTAAAATATCTATTTTAGATATGAATTCATCTACTAAAAGGAAGTTTGCAGTTCCTTCAGAATTTTCTGGTTTTGATCCTAGCACATTTAGAAATTATACTAGGGGTGCGACTAATAGCGAAGTTTCTAATATATCACCTGAACAGATAACAACTCTACTTTTGACAGGGGGATCTCAAGCTGTGACTAATAAAGAATATGGAACACTGCTTTCTGGGTTTGATAGGCCAGAAGTATTACCATTTATCAAATTAGGAAGTGCTGCTCAATTCCAAATTAAAGAAGCTTCGCCTTTTATTTATAAGGTTATGTCTATGAAAGAGCAGAACCCTAATGAATATTTAGTTTCTGCGACAAAATATGATACTGGCAAGTTCAATTTAATCGATAATAATGTCAGTATTGAACATAAAGTAAATACGTTTAGTTACCAAGTAGCACAAACAATAAATGGTGTGACTTACAAAACTCTAGACGCTCCAGAATTTATAGGTCAAGTAGTTACGGGAGTGCCTAATACGGCAGAACAGAACTTCAACATAATAGCTAATTGGACAGCTGTTACTGACAATGAAGGATATGGAGTAAGGTTAACATTACCTAATGGACAAGTAATACAAGAAAACACTGCAAAAAATGTAACAAATATTAGACTTTCTGGATTAGATCAAGTCGGAGTATTTAATGTCGGTGTAAATACACTTGGGAATATGGGACGAGATGGAGGAAATGCTTATTATGATTCTGCGTATATCGATACGGGGATATTTGTTCTTTATGAAGAAACGTTAACCTATTCAAAATCATTTTTAAATAAAATCACTATTCTATAATGAATTATACAGGTTATTCAGTATTAAAATTAAGTGAATCTGACGGAGCATATGTCTACGCCAAAGAAGCTAGAGAATTTGCTACAGGTGCAACAGGAGCAGGAGGTTATTTAAATGCTAAAGCTGTAGCTTCAGGCTGGAATGATATACAATTTTCAAATGTTGTAGGAATAGGAACTACCCTTCCAACGAATATTGGGATTGGAGCTACTACTGTTTTTTCAGGAGGAGTTACTGTAATAGGTGGGACTACTCCAAATGGAGATTTAAGAGCTGAAGCGACAGGATACATGGGAATAGGTAATACTAATCCCTATATATTTAAAAAAGGAGTAGGTTACACAGGGGCTTTTTATGCTACATACATTGGAGGGACTAATTCATTACCCACAAAAATAGGTATAGGCACAAAAAACTCTCAAATTTCTACTAGTGGATACTACGCAGGAGATTTTACTACTCGTGATATTTATGAATTCGAAACTTCATTCACTCCCGATCTCGATGATTTAACAAAAACTACTACAGGTAGTGGAGTTTATAAGAACGGAGACAGTGTATCCTTACAATTTAACATATTAAATAGAAATGGAGAATTACTGAGTTCTGCAGCTCAAATAGCAGCAGATCCTTTTGTAGATAAACAAGTAATTAGCATATTAGATATAAACTCTAATGTTGTCTTCCCGAATTACAGAGATAATGGGGACTCTACATTTACTTTTTCTAGATCTCAGAATATAGATGTGTTTGGGTCTTATACTAAAAACTTCGGAGTCAGAAATGAAATTGTAAATAAAAATGGATTAACATCTACTGGAGAATTCTATTTGTATGGAAATACACTAACATTCGACAATATTTTAGTTCAAGCTTCTGAAGAAACAGTATTAAACGAAAACTTTTCTAATCATTCACCTCCAAATACTGGGAGTATAACTTCCGCTGCTGATAGAGCAGATGCTATAAAATATTTTAATAATCAACCTGTTAACACTTCTGGTTCTACAGGGTTTATTGATTTGACTTTAGCTTTTAACGAAGACCCAGTATTCACTCAGTATTCAGACCTTAACATTTGGGCTAGTGATACTAAAGAATTTGATGCAGATATTGGTAATTTTGTGGGAAGTTTTCCTTTGGGGGCAGCACAAGCTGGTCAAACAATTAGACTCTCTCCTAGTAATGGAATACAAGCTGGAACAGGACTATTCTTCAAATTAGTCGCAGAAAGCGCGGTAGGATTTGAAAAAGAAGTATTTGATCTCGGCCCATTTACCATAGAGCCTATAGTTGAAGGTCCAGACTTAAATCTCTACAACCAAGGAGACCAATCTATGGTCGGAGACTTCACTATCGAAGGAGGATTAGAAGGAGACGATGCTAATGGTGGCAATCTCAATGTTAGTGGAAACGCTTTGGGAACTGGAATTGGTGGACGTTTGACAGGACCAAACAGTCAGATGTATCTCCTTTCAGGAGACGCTGCAGGTGGTAGTTCCGATACTCTACAAGATGTAGTAGACAGAGATAATGCTACAACTAAAGATATTAATTATAATGGATCAAAGATTATTTTTAATGGGGACGGTAATAAAAGTATTAATTTTGAAAATGATGCTTTAACTTTAGGAATTGGGGTAACTAGAATACAAAGTAAATTTCTTGGAATAGGAGCCACTACAAATAAAATAGTATTATTCCCCGATCAATCCGTTGTTGTCGGTAGTGATGGTATAATTGTAGGAGGTTCTCCAGCTACAGGTTCAGCAATTCTCGCAGGAACAGGAAATAGTATTAGTGGACACTTCAACACTTTGGTTGGTGGCGCTCAAAACAAAATATCTGGAGACTTATTAGGTTTTAACTTTATCGGCGGTGGT
>Ga0209336_10001883_pt1 | contig 10058 bp, 1 predicted proteins | sample LinPmetageLP32_FD_184042 | JGI IMG/M metagenome (GOLD analysis project Ga0209336, IMG submission 184042) | Marine viral communities from the Pacific Ocean - LP-32 (SPAdes) (version 2) | ecosystem: Environmental > Aquatic > Marine > Oceanic | place: Pacific Ocean | collected 2009-08-23 | reverse complement strand
TTTGTAAATGAAGTTGAATCTAGCGCTTATCTTAATAATGTAATAGGTAATCAAGATAAAATGTTAAGTGTTTGGCAAGATGAAATACCTGATGGTGAAAAAGGTGAAGATGGTCAATATCCACCTAACTCACTTGGTTTCTATGCTAGTGGAGGTGATCCTACTTTAGACATCAATTTAGAAGAAATGGGATACGTTGGCCCAGACGCAATGGAAGAATGGCAAAATTCTGTATATGGTGAATATCCAAGTAATGCTACTCCAGAACAACAGTCATTAATAGATCAAAATCAAAAAGCAGTATCTAAAAGATATATGGCAGCTCAAATGTGGGATCAAAACGCAATAACAGTTCCAAAAACTCTTAAAGGTAAAAGAAAAATTGAAGAAAAAGTAAATAAAGGTGGTGGTTCTGGAACAAAAGATGATACTAAAACCATGTGGCAATTAACTAAAAACAATAGAGAAGATAGAACTGAATTTGAAGTTACATCTAAAAAAAGAGATGATTTACAAAATAAGTTTCAATTTCTACCAGAAACAATAGATGAAGAAACAATAGAAAAAGTTGAAGCTGATATGGGCTTTAAGCCAGGTGATTTTTCTGATCAAAAAGGTGCGAGCAAAGCAGAATTTGAAAAGTTCTTAATGGAGCAAATCGGTGTAGATGAAAAGTTTAAGTTAATTGAAGATAGCAAAATAAGAGAAGATGTTAAAAAAGCTAAGCCAGGGTCTACTATAATTATTGCTGGCAAGAGTTACAAAGTAACAAATAAAAATGGTAAAAATCAATTAGTTCCAGTAAAATAATAAAATATGGGTTGGGAAGATTTAATAGTAGGTTCTGATACAGAGACAAACCAAAATGCAAATAGTAATTCAAGTAGTGACTCTTGGCAAGATTTAATTGTTCAAGAAGAGGAAGAAGAAGTACTTTTACCAGACGAACAAAGCGCTATTGAAGATGAAGTTGTTGATAAAACTATTGAAATAGAAGAACCTGAAGATGAAACTATTATACCTGTTAAAGTTGCTGATTTCATAACTAACGAACTAAGAGATGGTAAAGTGCTTTATACTTGGAATGGTGAAAAAACTGTAGATGAGTTATTAGCAAAAGAAGACAACTACAGAGATTTATCTAGCGACGATAGAGTTAAAGAATTAGAACAAGCTAAAAAAGAACATGGTATAGCTAGTCAAAAATCTCATGAAAAAGACGCTTCTGATAGAGCTGTTCAAAAAGAAAAAGATAAAAAAGATTTAAATAGAGATGACTTTGAATTAGAAGAAACTGACTTTGTAAAAGTAATGAATCAAAAGTATGCAGATAGAGGTATTACTTTTGAAGAAGCAAACGTAGGTAATGGGGTTAGTGTACTAAAAATTGATCCTGAAACTGGTAAAGAAATTAGAAAAGATTTTGATCTTGGTGGATTTGATTTTCATATAGGTGATTTTGGTAGACAAGATAAAGATGCTGACTTTGATAAACTAAAAACTTATGTTGATAGTATATCTGGCAAGCCAGCTGAAGAGCTAACTGAAGTTGATAAATTAATGAAAGGTAGACAACCTGAAATGCAGTCTACAGAAACACTAGAAGAACAGCAAGAGCAGTACATGAATTCTGTTAGTCGTATTGAACAATCAGACTTAACTCCAGAACAAAAATGGGCTAAAATTAGCAATTTAGCAAAACCTAGATATAGTAATATAGATTTTGATAAAGAATCAGAAAAGTACAAGTTTAAACCTACTGAAGAATTTCAAGCAAAGATTAATGATAGTTTTAAAGATATTATAGGTGGAGCGGGTTTTGCTGGTTCAAGCAAGTACGAAAGTGAAGCTCAGTTAATCGAAGATATAAAAAAGAGAAGAGAAGAGGTAATAGCTAACGATCCTATATTAAATAGGCAAGCTAAAAATATTCAATTAAAGTTAGAGCCAGATTTTAAAAAAATGGCAGAAGAAATATCTTCTAAGTATGATATGTCTAACGCGGAAGATGTCGAAGCTGCTAATAAAGAGTTTGAAAAAGCTAGAAGAGATCTTTTCAATAAAAATTTAAGAGAAAACAAAGTGTATAGACACATTGTTACTGACATTGACAATGCTATAGATGTTGCTGCTAACACAGCTAATATAAAATATAAAAGAGCTAACACTGGTAGTACGTTTGATGATCTTGTATTTGCAGGAGGAGATTTATTAAGACTAAAAGGAGCTGATACTTTAGCAGGCGGTTTAGAAGCTTTAACAACTGGTTTTAAAGCTCAAACAGGTAAAGCATGGAATGCCACGCAAATAGCTATGCAACAATTTGATGTTGAAACTGCTCAAAGTAATATTGATGAAACTGCTTTACTTAGTGACAAACAAAAAATAGTTGTTAACGCAGATGGATCTATTAATCAAGACAAATCAAAAGAACAGTTTGGTACTAATGGTTTTCAAGCTACTTTAACGCAGGCACCCGCAACTCCCAGATCAGGTAGATATAATTTAGATGGAACTATAGATACTAAAAAAAGAGATGTTTACGGAGGAGAGATGAAAACCAAAGAAATGACTGTTGGTGAGTATAGAAAATACCAAGAAGATAGAAAAGAAAAATTTAAAAAAGACATAGACCAAGATATAAAAGAATTAGATGCTTATGAAAAAACTTTAGAACTAGTTCCGTCTGCTAATTTTGATGATGGTATAGGTATTCAAGATATAATGTTAACAGTGGCAAACGTTGTGCCTCAAGTGGGTATTGGTATTGGAGGTGCTTTACTTGCTCCAGCTACTGGTGGTGGATCTATTGTTGCATCTACTATGTTTATGGGTATGCAGGAATTTGGTAACAACTACTGGGATGCTGTAGAAACTGGGTTAACAGAAGAATTAGGTAGACCTCCTACAAAAGAAGAAATAGCACAAGCTTTATCTGAAGATAAATACTCTGATCAAGGTACTGCAGCCGGTTGGGCTGCTGTGTCTTCTATATTAGAAACAGGTACAGGTCTTAGAGGAGCTGCTTCTTTAGCTGGTAAAGGTGCTAAGATTAAAAAAGGTTTAAATAGTACTAAAAGAATTATAGAGCAAGTATCTAAAAAATCTGGTTATAAAGGAGCTAAAGACTTGTTTGTGAAACAAGGTAGGAACATGGTTACAGACATGTTTAAAGATGGTGCAGTTGCTTTTAAAGACGCTGCTAAAAGTGGTTTTAAAGAATATTTAACTGAAGCTAGCCAAGAATTATCAAGTCAAGCTTCTGTCTCACAAGCATTAGGTGGTACTGCAATGGATAGATTAGATTTTAAAGCTGCTAATGAAGCTGGTATCGGTGGAGGTATATTTGGTTTTATACTACCAAGTGCTGGAGCTATGCGTAGAGGTGGTGTTAAAGCTGTAAGACTAGCTACCAAGCAAGCTTCTATAGGTTTAAACTGGAAAGGTGCAGAGTCATATAAGCAAGCAGATAAATTTTATCAACAAGCCGTACAAGCTACAGATAAAATGTTAAAAGACGGTGTTTTAACAAAAGAAGAACACCAGCAAGAGTTAGAAAGTATAGCTGATTCTAGGAATGCAGCTCTGAAAATTCCTAATGATTTTTCCGCTACAGGCAGACAAGAAGCTTTAGAGCTAATGCTTGAGAAAAAGAGATTAGAAAATAATATTAAAAACAATGATGATGTTTTTGTAGATTTTCAAAAAAATAATTTAGAAGAAATAAATACTAGATTAAAAGTAATAAACAATGTTGAAAGAGCTCACAATAGCGCTGTTAAAGCGACTAAAGGAGCTGATATGAAAGTAGATGTTATTAGATCTAAGAATACAGAATCGGTAGCTTTAGAATTAGATAGAGTAAATCCAAGTGGTAAAGGTGAAAAGAATAGTGCTGCTGCTCAAAACAAGTTTGGAATAAATATTTCAAAAAATCCTAAGACTGGTAGATCTACAATAATACTTAATGAAGATTTAATAGGCAAGCAAAACCAATGGACTACAGCTCAACATGAAGTATTACACTCTGTTCTTGAATCTACTTTAAATTTAAATCCTAGAAATGCTTTTGCTTTAGAAGCTGCTTTATTTGAAAAATTAAACACTTTAGATGAAAAGCAATTTAAAGATAGTAATTTAAGAAAAAGATTAAAGCAATACAAAAAGAATAGAGAAATAGGTGGAGAGATTAAAGCTGAGGAAACTCTTACATTATTCTCTGAAGCACTAGCTACTGGAGATATTAAATTTGACAAAGGTTTATTGGAAAAGCTTGGGGATTTAGTTAGAAGAGTTTTTCAACAAGTAGCGCCTGGTAGTAGTTTAGGTAAAATTAAATTTGAAACAGCTGAAGATGTTTATAAGTTTATGAAAGACTATAATAGGTCAATGAAAAAAGGTAAATTTAGCAGAGCTCAAAAAGCTATGATAAAAGATGGTGCTGCTGTGTCAGATGAATTACAGGGTGAGGTTAAAGATTTAAGAAAGAAAAGTACAAAGAAAACTTTATTAAAAGATTCTGCTGTAATAGACGAATCAGAGTTTGACAGTATACAAGATGAAACTGGTCAAGAAGTAGACGAAGAAGTAGAACAATCTCGTATAGATGAGATGGACGAGATAATTAGAGACATACCAGAAGAGGTTGCTGAGGAAGAGTCTAAGGAGCTAGATGAGACAGCCACTGAAGAAGAGGTTATAAAACAATTTAGACCTCTAGCAGCGTTTATAGCGGCTAACTATAAAGGCAATGCGAAATATCCTCAAATGAGAGAAGACTTAATTAAAGCTCTTTTAACAGATGGTAGAGGTATATTAGGTCTATTTAGAGATTACAAAAAGAAAGTTGCATCAGGTGAGTTTGATGGAACAGCAGGCCAGTTTATTAATAACCAAAAAGCAGGTATAAGAATAAGAGCTATACAAATAGCTGCAGAAGTCCTAGGATATGCAGATCCTAAAACAGGTCCGTATAAATCTCCAGTTCCAGAAGGTAGACAAGAAGGTGAAAGTCTTAGAAGAACAATGGGATTTTTTACTACTAAAGAACTAGATCAAATGCTTGCTGATAGAGAAATAAACAAAGCTGAATACGACAAGCTTTTAAAATCTTCTCAGCAACAAGTAATAAAAAATGGTCCTAATAAAGGCAAATCATATGGCGAAGTTATAGATGGTTTTTTCAATAAAGTAAAAGCTCAAGTACAAAAAGGTGTTTTAATAACTCCTAAGCAGATAGTTAACTACTTAACAAATGAATTTAAAACTAAAAGATTTGTTGCTGATATAAAAGATTTAATGGGCACACCAAACTCTCAGCAATATAAAGACTTTTTAAATAACTTTAGTGAAGCAATATATGACAAGCTAACTCAAAGACAGATAAATAAAAGATTTGCTTTTGCTAAAGAAGCTGTTATAGATCCAGAAACTGGAAAGCAAAAACGTATGACTGTTGGTGAGTCACAAGCTATTGGTGCGCAGGTGTCAGATAAAAAAGCTGGTAACCCTATATTTAAAAAGAAAGCTTTTAATAAAGACGAGTTTATAGAACAGCAATTAAATCCTACTACAGGAAGACCTGCATCTAAGCAAACTGCTTTAGCAGAATCTGTAGCTGAGGTTGTTGGTTTCGATGCATCTCAGCAGGCTTTACAAGATCCAGAGACATTAGCTAACTTAACTGATAGAAATAGAACTATGGCAGATTTAGAGGTTGTATCTAATGATATAGCTAATCAAACTGCTAGAGGTATGACATTTAAGTTTAGTTTAGATGATGGTTCTACAGGTTCAATAAATCAAGAAGAAGCTCCTAATCTACAGAAAGATTTAGACACTTTTAATAATCTTGTATTAGATAAAGGTTTTGAAGATGGTGATGGTAATTTAGTTTCTGAAGTTGCAGAAGCATTAGAAAAAGCTAGTCCTAAACTTAGAGAGCTTATAAATTATTTATATAAAGAAAATCCAGAGTTAAATGTAGATGCTAAAGGATTTAAAAATGAAGTATTAGAAGCTATAAAACTTATTGACCCAGCTTTGTATGATAAAATAAAAAGTAAAGAGACAGTATTAAGATCTATAGTAAAAGGCGTAAAGAATTATAATAAAGTTGTAACTGACAGAATGAGTGCTGGTAGCCAAGCACTTGGTAAGACTATTGATAATAGAGTATTTGGAGCTTTAGGTTTTGACTTTTTAGGATATAAAAATGGTATACTAGACCCTGCGGGTAGAAAAGTAGATAAAAAAGCATCAAAAGAGCAAGGTAAAACTGTTTATCAAACTGATGAAGACGGTAACTTTATAGAGGGAATGTACTACAACGATGTTCAAGCATTAAAAGAGCTAGAGTATACAGATGATCTTTTTGAAAAGTATGTTAAAGATTTAGATAATTTAGGTATAAAACTTAGTGACTCTATATTAATGAATAAAGACTCTACTAAATTAAAAAATATACTAAAGCCTATATTTGAAACTACTAATTTAGAAAGAAAAAAACAATTGCTAGAAGAGGCAAGACCAAAAATAGAAAAAGCTAATACAGCTAATAAACTATTATTTAAATATATAGCTAATAAATTAAATGAAGCTTATAAAAAAAGAGATGTAGATTTAGAATACGTTTTTCAAATGCTTCAAACTCAAACAAACATAGCTAAAGGATTTAGATCTCTTAGTGGTTTTGATTTTATGTATCTTCAAGAAGGTAACCAATATGTAGAAGGTAAAACAAAAACACCTATAAGCAAGTGGTTAACTATGACTGAAGCTCAAAGAGCAGAAGTATTAGAAGATTTTAATACAGTAAATGATTTTAAAGAAAGATATGATCTTCATTTAAAAAATAATTTAGAAGCAGGTAAACTTGATTTAATTAATGCTCAATGGCAAGCTGCTTTTGGTACTGTATCAGCTTACAAAGATTTAACTATAAAAGGAGAACATCTAGGGGCCAATGCAAATACTATGGCTAAAATATTTCTAGGTATAGCAGAAGGTAATTTAACAGATGCAATGTTAGAAGAAATGTTTGTAGAGCATACTCAATTATTTGGACCAACATATTTAATGGATGTTATAGATGCTAAAGGAGTAGAAGGAGGAGCAAAGACTGGAGCAACAAGTAAAGAAGGTATTTTTAGATTAACTAAATTCTTAAAAAACAATCCTAAGTTTAGTAAAAATTTATATGCTAAAACAGGCAACAAAGCTTTTATTGAGCTTGGTAATGTAGAAAAACTACAACAAGAAATAGAAGTACTTAATAAAAGTCAAAAAGCTGCTAAAGACGAAAACGTAGTTGTTTTAAAAGATTCTAAAGTGTTAGATGTAGAAGATAATATGTCTATGGAGGAAGTTCTTAGTAAAGCTAAAACAATAGATGAAGCATTAAAGCAAGCTAAAAAATTAAACGCGCCAGTTAAAAAGATTAGAGTATTTGATTTTGACGACACGTTAGCTACTACAGAATCAGACGTTTTATTTACAGCACCTGACGGAACTAAAGGTAAATTAAATGCGGAAGAGTTTGCTACTCAAGGTAAAAGCCTATTAGATCAAGGTTATAAGTTTGATTTTAGTGAATTTAATAAAGTTACAAAAGGCGCAGAAGGTCCTTTACTTAAAATAGCTAAAAAAATAAAAGATGCTAGAGGCAATGAAGATTTATTTGTATTAACAGCTAGAGCACCTCAAGCACAACAAGCTATATATGAGTTTTTAAAATCACAAGGTGTTGAGTTTAAAAAAGAAAATATAGTAGGTCTTGGTAATTCAACTGGCGCTGCTAAAGCAAACTGGATAGTCGATCAAGCTGGTAAAGGTTATAACGACTTTTATTTTGCTGATGACGCTATGCAAAATGTTCAAGCAGTTAGAGATGCGTTAAGCGTTATAGACGTTAAGTCTGAAGTTCAGCAAGCTAAATTAAAATTTTCAGAAAATGTTGATAAAGATTTTAATGATATAATAGAGCAAAAGTCTGGTGTAGCATCTGAAAAAGAATATTCAGAAGCTAAGGCTAAAGTTAGAGGAGCTAACAAAGGGAAATTTAAATTTTGGATACCACCATCTGCTGAAGATTTTATGGGATTAATATATCCATTATTAAGTAAAGGTAAATTAGGTGATAGTCAAATGGCTTGGTTTAAAAAGCATTTACTTGATCCTTTTGCTAAAGCAAATCAAGCTTTATCACAAGCTAGATTAAACTTAATGAACGATTTTAAAGCGCTTAAAAAAGATTTAGACGTACCTAAAGAGTTAACAAAAGAAGCTGTTGACGGTTTTACTAATGAGCAAGCTGTAAGAGTTTATTTATGGAACAAGCAAGGTTTAGAAGTACCTGGCTTATCTAAAACAGATACTAAAGAATTAGTTAATATTATAGAAAATAATGAAAAATTAAAAATATTTGCAGATAAACTTTTACAAATAAATAAAAGACCTTATCCTGCACCTGTTGAAGGTTGGCTAGTTGGAAATATAACTTCTGACTTAATACAAGGGTTAAAAGTAAAAAGATCTGAGCTGCTATCTGAATGGCAAGCTAATGCAGATATTATATTTAGTAAGAAAAACTTAAACAAATTAGAAGCTATACATGGTGCAAAATTTAGAGAAGCTTTAGAAAATGTACTTTCAAGAATGAAATCTGGTAGTAATAGATTACAAACAGGTAACAGATTAAGCAATAGAATATTAAATTATATAAATGGTTCTAATGCTGCTATTATGTTCTTTAATACGAGATCTGCAATACTACAAACTATATCTGCTATTAACTTTATAAATTGGGATTTTAATAATCCTTTAAAAGCTGGTAAAGCTTTTGCAAATCAACCTCAGTATTGGAAAGACTTTATGTCACTAATGAACTCAGATTTTTTAAAAGACAGACGTAATGGCCTTAGAATAAATATAAATGAATCTGAAATAGCTGACCTAGCTAAGACATCAAAAAATAAAGCTAAAGCTGTTATGGCTTATATACTTGAAAAAGGTTATTTACCTACTCAGTTTGCTGATAGTTTTGCAATAGCTTTAGGTGGTGCTACTTTTTATAGAAACAAAATAGATGCTTTAATAAAAGAAGGCATGTCTAGAAAAGAAGCTGAAGAAACAGCAATGAGGGAATTTAGAGAAATAGCTGAAGAATCTCAACAGTCTGCTAGACCTGATAAAATATCTCAACAACAATCAAGTGATGTTGGTCGTTTAATATTGATGTTTGCTAACACACCTATGCAATATTCACGATTAATGAAAAGAGCTTTTCAAGATTTAGTTAATGGAAGAGGTAGCGCTAAATCTAACATGAGTAAAATAGTTTATTATGGCTTTGTTCAAAACTTATTATTTAACGCTTTACAACAAGCTTTATTTAAATTAGGTTTTGAAGATGACGAAGAAGATGAAAAGAAAAGAACTTATAGAACTATTAATGGTATGGCTGATTCATTGTTAAGAGGTTTAGGTATTGGAGGTGCAACTGTTTCTGTAGCTAAAAACTTTTTAATGGACATATATGAAAGATCTGGTAGATCTAGACCTGAGTATACTGACTCTGTTTGGAAGTTGTTACAATTTTCTCCACCTATAGGTTCTAAAATAGCTAGACTTAGAGCTGCTGGATGGGCATTTGATAGTAAAGAACGTAGACAAGAAATGATAGATAAAGGATTTAGTTTAGATAATCCTGGTTTAATGTCGTTTGCTAAAGTGGTATCAGCAACAACAAACGTTCCTTTAGATAGAGTACTGCTTAAAATGGAGAACATAGACGGAGCTATGAACGAACAAGCAGACTGGTGGCAGAGATTAGCAATGATAGGTGGTTGGCCTTCTTGGGATATAATGAAAGAATCTAAATCTAAATCTAAAACTAAGTCTAAAAGAAAATACAATAAATTAAAAACCAAAAGAAAATATAATAAAAGAAAACCTTAAACATGGCAAAAAGAACAAAAAAAGTAGTTAAAGATGCTTGTTACCACAAAGTAAAAAAAGCAGTTAAAGTTTGGCCTAGCGCTTACGCTTCAGGTCAATTA
>Ga0209336_10001878_pt1 | contig 10069 bp, 16 predicted proteins | sample LinPmetageLP32_FD_184042 | JGI IMG/M metagenome (GOLD analysis project Ga0209336, IMG submission 184042) | Marine viral communities from the Pacific Ocean - LP-32 (SPAdes) (version 2) | ecosystem: Environmental > Aquatic > Marine > Oceanic | place: Pacific Ocean | collected 2009-08-23 | reverse complement strand
AACATATTTTAACATAATTATTTTCTAATAATATCTTATAATGAGTGATAGTGATGAAGAAGAATCATTTGTCTTTGAACCTTTAACAAAAAATAAAAGCAAAGAAAAAAGAAAAAAAGGCATGACAGAACAACGCAGAGCCCAGTTGCTACTTAACCTCGCCAAAGGCCGTGAGACCAGTAGATTAAATAGAATGAAAAAGGGAAAAGCAAAAAAGATTATTAAGGCACAAAAAAAAGATGAGATTGACGAAATAATAGAAAAAGATTTAAAAAAGAAAAATCGTGTTGCAGAACTAGAAGATAAATTAAGATTAATGGAAGAAAAATTAGCAGCCAAAGAATCAAAAAAAAAACAAAATTTAGAATTATCTGTAATATCTGAAGAAGAAGAAGAAGAGGTATTTGATGAAATAAAAAAGGAAATTATTAGTAAAAAAGAACCTGTAAAAAAAGAGGAAATAAAACCAAAAAAAAATCTAACACCATTACAACTATGGAGATTGAAACAAAAGAAGAAGAAATGAATAGTGGAATGTATGTAGACGCAATGAATCAATTAAAAGAAAAATTTGATGATGTTGAGAATAAAGTAAAATCATATAAAAGCACAATAATTGAATTACAAAAAGAATTAATTAGTCAATATGGATTAATTAGAGTTTTAGATGATTTAACAGACGAAACAATGATTGAACCATTTATAAAAGAATTAATAAGTATTATTAGATCAAGATTAAGTCATATTATGGACAGAGAGATATTTACTTAATAGTTTTCTAGTAGTATGATTAATCCAATCTAATGTTAATAAAAATTTCAGATAATCTAATGGGATTTCTTTTAACATTTTACCTTTGTATTTTCCAAAAGATAATTTATAATTACCCTGTGATTTATAACCATTAAATTTATTACATAAAGGACATGTTAATTTTATATGTTGTATATTATTTTTAAATGTTTGTATTTCCTCAATACATACAATATTATCTTTTTTACAATATTTACACAATACCATTTTATAATATTATATATTATTTTTTAAGTGGTTTTTTAACAAATTATTAACTTTTAAAAAAAGTTAGGACAAAATTAGTTTATACTTTTACTTTAAAGTATTTAGGTCTAGATAAATTACAATCTTTACATAGTGGTCTTAATGATGCATGTTCTTTATGAAAATTATACCATACATTTTTTAATTCTGTATCATGATCAGTAAATTTACATCTATTTGTTCCTTCTTCTTTTGTGTAATATTTCGGTATTTCAAACTCATATTCTTCAAAAAATTCTTCATATATCTGTTTAAATTGTTTGATGTGATCTATATGAATATTATCTGTTCTATTACAAAATTCACATATTAGTTTACCTTCTCTAAATTTTTTTTGTCTAAATTCATAAATTTGTGGATCTATTGCTTGTCTCATAGCATCTTTAAATAATTGAGTTATTGAAGGTGCTTTAAAATTACAAATACTAACCCATGAAACACTAACTAATTTTTTAGTTTTTTGATTAATAAATAAAGCTATATTATTATAAAAATCGTGTTTTATATGGAATGATTCTATTCCATCACCTATTTTATATTGTTTTTCAGGGTGTAAATCTATCATAGATATTAAATAATTAAAATCTTCACCTTCAGTAATAGTTTTATTTAAATTTCTCTTTAGTAATTCCCTTGTATAATTTTTACATTTCATTTTAGACGAAAAAGTCTTATTATATATACAATACATTATTTATATAAAGAACGATATTAATTTCTTTAAATCGTTTTATTCATAATTAATTATTTTAAATATTTTTCTTGATTAATTACATTAAAATCAGTATCTAAATAATATTCATCTTTTTCATTAGAATAATTAACATAAATGAAGTCCCTTTTTTTTTTAAGATTGTCTAACATCAATTCATTAAATTGCTTCTTAGTTCCCATATAATTATTATCACTAGAAAATAATTCCTTTTCTCTTTCATTAGAATTAAAGAAAAATATGGATGTAGCGTTAGATCTCTGGCCCGTTGATATTTGCGAGAATTTTTGCGAACTTATACAAATACTACATAAATGTTTTCGGCCGTTCATGAAGACCCTATTGACTGCATTATATAATCCTGATTTTAAAGAGCCGTCAAAGGACATATCGTCTATCACTATTAAAGAATTAAGTTTTTTCTTATCAGTAATACCCATTTCTATCATTTCTTCATATTTATCAGTTATAAAATCATAAATGGTATTTAAAACTTCATCATCATACTCAGTAAATATATTTTCTTCAGGAATCCCATCAGGTGATTTTTCTCTAATAATCGTCTTCATTTTAAAATCATTTTTAAGTGGTGTAAATATATAACAATTTTCTCCTAAAAAATCTTTAGAATAAAACTGGGGTAATAAAAGTAGTGATCCAATTATGGAAGTTTTACCGAGGCCAGAACGACCACAAAGTAAAGTTCTGAAGGGGATATTATCTATTAGTTTTTTATCTGTTGTATGAGAATCACTCTCATCAAGCATCTTATAGATTCTAACTTTATTCATATTATAATTATATAATATTTTTTTTTTTATATGATAATAGTATAATGGATAGTAGTGATGTTATATCAAATTTTCAATCATTAATAGGTCAAACACAGGCACAAGAACAACAAGCCCAACAGAAAGCAGATGAACCCTTAGCAGAATGGAAAAAAACATTAGAAATGACAACTGAAGGTATAGGAGGAGGAATTCTACATGATAAGGCTATAAGTTTAATTGATAAAGGTGGACAATATTTACTTGGTAAGGCAAAGAAATTAAAATTACCCTCGGCAGAATTAGAAAAAATGTTAGCAGATTATAAAGATGGTGGTGCTGAAAAAATGCTTAAGGGATTAAAAACTCGTGGATATGATAAAGTTAAAGATATGTTATATAAATCTAATGATGATCTAGCAACAAGAAATGCAAAAATAAAATCCTTAATGGACGATCTATCACAAGCAAAAGAAAATCCTAGTCAAACAGAGAAACAAGATAAACCACAAGTTCAAAAAGATGAATCTATCGATGAAGGAGGAACTAAAGCAAAACCACCTAAAATATCAGAAGAGGAGACACCTAAACCATCTACTGAAATACCTAAACCTAAAAGGGTAGGAAACATGAAACCTATAGATGATGATGACGAAAGTGTTAAACAAGTTTTAAATAGAAAAAAATTATTAAAAAGATATAAAAATTTAGATGAAGGAGACCAAAGAGAAATAGATGAAAAATATAGAGCAAATAAAACAAGTGGTAAAGAAGGTCAATCACGAGATTTAAGTGGAGGAGAAATTCAAAAAGAAAACAATTCTAAATTAGATTCTTTAATAACAGATAAAGAACAAAATAATTTATTACAGGAAGCACAATCAAGAATCCAAGAACCAATAAAAGGCAAACCTGAAGAATTACAGATTGCAGAATCAAAAACAGCAGATTCAGATTTACCATCAAGTAAATTAGCATTAGCAAAACAAAAAGTTATAGATGAATATAAACAAAGTAAAGGTATTAAAGACCCTTTAAAATCTGAAGATATTAAATTTAATACAGATACAGATTTATTAGATCGACCAAGAGGTGCTTATGGTATGACAAAATCTAAATTACAAGAATTACAAAGTAAAACTAGACAACAACTTCAACAAAAAATACAGGAACAACAAGAAACAAAACCTGTTCCAAAGCCTCAAGATTCAATACCTCAAGATGTAGGAGAATCACAAAGCACACAACCAAAACAACCTAAAGAAGAACCTAAAGAAGATGAAGGAGATATAGATAAAGATGTTGAAAAACAAACAGAAAAAAAAACGATAGAAAAAGATGCTGAAAAAGGTGGGAAAGAATTTGCCGAAATAGATGCTGAAGGAGGCGGACCTGAAGACCCTATCAGCGATGTTGTGGGAGCAGTGGTTGGTTTGGGAACGCTTTTAGGAGGTATTTTTGGTGCTAGAAGTAGACATGCCTCTAAACCAATTGCATTAAACCCATCATATCAAATAGGAGCCTAAAAATACTTTTTAAGAAAAAGTAATATTAAAAAGAGTTTTGACTAAACTTTTTCTAAAAGTTTTTTTTTTATTTAATTTTTTTTTTATATATTATTATTATATAAAAATGGATAGGATTTTAAAGATTTCGTCAAATCAAACAGGAGCAATTACTAATAATAAAAATATACTAGACTTCTCAGTTCCGTCAGGAATGGTTTATGACATGTCAAGATCATACATTAATCTTAATGCTTCTATTGATACTACAGATACGAATGAAGTAAAAACTACCGGTAATGGGTCTGATGCGGCTCACCCACAATTTGAAGGAGGTAGAGGAATTGCTAATTGTAATTTGGTATGGTCTTTAGATGGAAATGCGGCTTACGAGGTTTTATTTAAGAATAAAGATTTAGTGCGTAATGTTCATTTTGAATCTAGTAAAATGGGTCGTATTGAAGATATTAGAAGGATTGATGTTTTAAATAGAAATTTAGATACATTAAGAAAAGATTTAGATGAAGCACAAACTGAAACATATAATCAAATATCAAAACCTCCACGAGACAATGAATGTATTAATGGTGGGAATTGGTCTCCATTTAGGGATTATAATGTTTTAAGTCAAACACCTTCAAGAAATGTTAATAGTGATATTAGAATCGGTTTAAGTGAAATTCTAGAATCATGTAATGAAACAAATTTTGATTGTGAACGATTAGGTGAGTGTAGGTTGCATGTAGAATTAAATAGAAAGGCAGTTATTGGAGAACAAACTTTAAAAGCAGCTGATGGAATATGGGGTGAAACTGCTTCACAATTTACGGCTGGTTATGGTGTATTTGTTAGAGACCCTGCATCCGCTGGTGAAAATACTAGTATTATGTCTAATGTTGTTTATAAAAACATAGAGAAGGAAGCACCTTATTGGTGTGGTCAGAAAATCACAATTGCAGTCAATATAGCTGCTGAAGGTGGTCAAAAAACTAAAGAACGAATTATTACAGAAATACAAGATGCAGGAGGAGCAAATGCTGGTAAAATTCTTATATCATTTACCGATTCTATAGGTAATGGAGCATTTGTTGCTCCGGCCGCTGTAGTCGGTGTTGATTGTGCAACAATTGTTCCTACATTTAATAATGCTGAATTAGTATTATATGTAAAAAATAATCCTCAAGCAAATGAAATCCCAAATCAATTAGTATACAAAACATATAGAACTGAAGAAGATGGAAATCCAGGAACTAATACATCTTACAATAAACAATATATGTTAGAAAAAGATGTCCAAACTATTTTTTATGGTGGTCATTCAAATGATTTAGTATTAAATTTTGATAAACAAATTAATAGTTATAGATTAAGAGAAAATCAAGAAGATAAAACTGATAGAGATGTTGTTTTTAAAAGTGCTGTTCATTTAGACCGATTGGTCCGAGCTTGTGCTAATAGTGGTATAGAAGTTAAAAATCTTTCTCAAAAATCTGTTCAAGTAAATCAAAGAAAATCTAGACAAGATAATGTTGCACATGCTACTAAAAATTTTATGATTGCTGAAGCTAGTGTTGTTCAAGATGAACCTAAAATGTTAGATGTTAAAGTTAATAATGAAAATGGATTGATCAATTCAATCCTATTTAAGGAGATGGTTAAAGTTATGTAATTTTTTCTTTTAATAAATTTAAATTTATATTTTTTTTTTATATTAATATTATATAAAAATGAACGGATTAATCTATCATAGCGTTGATTGCACTAATTCAAAAGTAAGCTATAAAAGTGGAGATTTATGTGATTTTCTCATACAACAAAGTGGAAGAGATTTAGTTTTAACTAATGGATATGGAATAAGAGTAGAGGGTAAATTCAAGGCTAATGAAACCGCAGATACTAGACAGGATGCTAAAGATGTAAAGATAGATAAATATGTCGGAATACATGCGGTCTGTGAATCTATTACTACTGAATTTCAAAATGTGGGTGTTGTTGAGACCATAAATGAATATCCTCGTATGGAAAGTGCCTTAGTTAGAGCAACCGAAAATGATGATGATATGAATAACGCTATTAATCAGGTTGAATTAAAAGCACCTTCAGAAGAAATCGCTAGACAATATTGTCGTGGTTATGGACGAACCGCATGGTGTGGAGGTGGAGCTGCTAATGTTAGAGATTATGATTTTAGTTTTAAACCTATGATCTGTTTAAACCAATCTTCCGCAAATCTTCCCTTTGATAAAAGTGGATATGTAAAAGTATCTATTAATTTAGCAAAAGATTTAAGTGTTTTTTATGGAACAGGTAATAACGACGGAACTGATGTGAATAATTATACTTTAAGTGATTTAAGAGTATGTTATTATTCTTTACCAGCAAACCCATCACCTCCTTTAGCAGTTATGGATTCAACAATTAATTTTAAAACTTCATTGAATTCAGGACATACAAATATTTCAGCTCGTATTCCGGCAAAATGTTCGGCTGTATACATGAACTTTTTAGGACAATCAGTTGAGAATGCACAATTTCAAAATAATCAGATGATGGAAAAATTACCATTATTAAATTATGTTCAGTTTGAATTTGCTGATTCTACTAGTCAGTTTGTTTCGTATAAAATAGAATCTAAGGATGATCAACTCCATAAATTTTTAGAGGCAGTTGGTTCAAGAGGACATAATGCTGTTAGTGTTGATAAATGGAAATCTAATGATGGATTTGGTTTAGGACTATCATTTAATGGTGTAGTGGATTTATCTTCAGATAAGTTTAATGTAGAATTAGATAGTGATTTTGATTTTGCAGGAACTCCATATATAGCGTATATGTATTTTAAAACAAGTATATCTATTTAAAAAAATACTTTTTAAAAAGATTTAGAAAATCTTTAAAGCAAATTAAAAGTGTTTTGTCTAAACTTTTATGAAAAGTTTTATTTTATTTTATTTTTTTTTTATATATTATTATTATATAAATGGCTTTGTATAGTGAGAATTCAGTTAAGACAATAATTAAAGACCCTACTAATTTTCGCAGTAATTTTCGCTGTGAATTTAAACTAGATGGTGAACGAGTATATACAAACAATATGAGATTATGTGATGTAGGTATTACACAGGCACACGGAACAAGTAATACATTAGCAGGTGTCTATTCAAATATTAAAAGAATTTCGCTTTTAGATGGAAAAACAACTTTAGATTCAGTTCAAGAAGTAAACAAATGGTTGGCTTTTAACAATCTTAATTTAGGTAATAGTGCCGAAAAATCGGTAGGAAGATATGTTGCAAATCATCAACAGGGATATTTTCAATCGGAAGTAGGAAAACGAGTTGATACAGATGGAGGTCATGTTATTAATACTACTAATGAGACCACAACCTTTTTAGGTCATTTAGATTTAAAAGATTGTTTACCATTATTAGGAAGTTTAGAAAATTTACCAACTGGTATTTTTGAGAACATGAGGCTTATAGTAGAGTATGAAACAGATATAAGAAATGTATCAACAGATGTTAGAGTTCCTTTTACAAATGTTCAACCTACTTTAATGTGTGATGTTATAGAAAATTTAGATGAAATTAATTCTATGGAGAAATCCATGGTTGGACAAAGTTTATTATGGGGATCTATAGAACACGATGTTGTTTCCGTGCCTTTAGCAAGTGGTCAAAATGCAAATGGAACTATAGCCGCAAATACTGAACAAGTTGTTAATCAAAAAGTCAGAGGTTTTGATAATAAATATATTACTAGATTATTAGTTGTTAAATGTCATCAAGACAAAACTAAAAATGTAAATGGAAATGATGTATTGGATTCAGGTGATTTATCAAGTGTAGCAGGATTTGATGAAATTTTTAATGTAAGATTGAATGGTAAAGCAGTATTAGCTCGTAAAGGAAATGATAAAGCTCCAAATCAAAGATTAGCAATGCTAGTAGATGCTTATGGAAATAGGGGATCATATTATGGTTCTAATATTGTTCAATCTGATGATATTGCGGCTCGTGTTGGTAGTGGTCTCGCAAAACAAGGTAGACAAGATTATTTTGGGGTCATGTTGATGAATAAGGTCTCCGATTTACAAATAAATTACACAAGAACAATTCCTGTTAATAATGGATCAACCTTAGCGGCTCTATCAGTTTATCCCATGAATTTACACCTATTTGCGGAATGTTCTAAACAAATTGTTATAGGTCAGGGTTCATATAATATTGCTTATGCTTAAAAATAAAAAATTATAATATTATAGTATTTTAATGAGTTGTTATTTATGCAGAACAGAACCTAGAATGAATTGGTCAGGTTATTATTGTAAAAAATGTAAAAGTCTACAGGATTCTATAGCATGTTTTGGTGATCGAGTTTATGAGGTTGTTGATTCTGTTCTTATGAGAAAGGACAAAGATAAACAACAAATAAAAATTGCTGATGAGATTAAAAAGGAAATAGAACTTAAACAATATAATCTTAGATGTAAAAAAAAAGATAAAGAACAAACAACTAAAATATAATGTTATAGTATGATAAAGAAATTTTTAAGATGGATAAAATGTAAGTTTTGTTGTTATAGTAAATGTGAATTAGACCCTACATATAAAGATGGTTCTATTATTCCTAAAAATCCATATAATTTAACAGGTAAAGGTAAGAGACGATTTTAATTATAAATTTTTAATATATTCCTTTAATTCATTTACTTTTTTTTTTAAGTCTTTATTTTCACTTTGTAAATAAATTATTCTCACTTTTAATTTATCTATTATGTCGTCCAATTCTGATATTATTGATTTGATGTTCATTATTATATTATTATAATATTATTATAATGGTAAATAAAAAATATCTTGTTGGTTTAAGTGAATCAGACCAAAAGAAAAAAATTAAAAATTTAAAAGAAACTAAAAAATTATTAAAAGAAGGTAAACAAAAAGAAGCAGAAAAATTAGCAAGAAAACGACCTACAACTGATAAAAAGAAAACAAGTAGTTTTACATTACAATTTAAGAAAATGCACCCTGATGTTAAACCTTTATCAAGAGGTTTTACTATTGCGACTGGTATACCTTTAAAAATACAGAAAGAAGTTTTTAAAAGAGGTCAAGGAGCATTTTTATCTTCAGGTTCTAGATCATCTGTTAAAAATCCTAATACATGGGCCTATGCAAGATTATATGCTTTTTATATTAAATCTAAAAAGGGTGTATTAGATTTTGATAAAGATTTAGTTAAAAAAATAAATATTAAGTAATTATAATGTATACAATAACTGATTATACAAAGAATAAAGCAAAACTATTAGGCGTAGTAGTAAAACCTTCACAAAATAAGAAAAAAAAAATAGATGTTTATAGTAAAGATGGAAAAAAAAAAATCTCGTCTATTGGCGGTGTTAAAACAGATGGTTCGTATTATAACGATTATCCCACTTATCTTAAAAATGATGGAAAAAAAAAAGCAAATGAAAGAAGAAGACTCTACAAAATTAGACATGAAAAAACAAGAAAAATTATAGGAACACCGAGTTATTACGCCGATAAATTATTATGGTAGTATATTATATGGAAAAAAAAATAATTAAATATTTAAATGAAAGAAAAGTAAATAAAATGGGTGGATTGAGGTATGCCTATTGGAAACGAATAATAAAATATAAATTAAATGAAAGAGATTATATTATTAGAAAAATATTTATTAAATTACTTAGAAAAAATTATTTTAGAGAAATAAGACCAAGAATTTATAGATATGGTGAAGATTTAAGAGATATAAGTATTATTATTTTTGATTAATATTTTTATAATAATAATAATATATGAGTAAATATTTAGAAGACTTGCAATACGAAAATTATTTTAAAAAAAAAGAAGGTTCTATAGAAATAATGTTTGATAAATTAGAAACTAAAATAGATCATATTTTAAAAATTTTAAAATTAAATAAATGTTGTTGTAAAAAAACTAAAGCATTAACGAGAGAACAAATTTCTTTTGTTGGTGAAGATTAATTTT
>Ga0209336_10001876_pt1 | contig 10070 bp, 7 predicted proteins | sample LinPmetageLP32_FD_184042 | JGI IMG/M metagenome (GOLD analysis project Ga0209336, IMG submission 184042) | Marine viral communities from the Pacific Ocean - LP-32 (SPAdes) (version 2) | ecosystem: Environmental > Aquatic > Marine > Oceanic | place: Pacific Ocean | collected 2009-08-23 | reverse complement strand
AGAACTGATTGTTATAACTTACCTATAAGTAAATTAGAGCCAATCAATGAAGTCCAAAGTAAAAGCTAAATTATTTTCACTAGAAGCATTTTTAAATAAAGATGGGAATGTTGAGATACTCTACGATGCAGTTGAGCCTGAAGAGTTCGAGAAGACTATGAACTTAGGTCTTCCTATGTACGAGGGTACAAATAAGGTGGGAGATTTTATAAGATACTTGAGATCAGTAGCACAAGAGGTTATGGATAAGTCAGGAAGGTTTTTGTAGTGGAGTGGTGGGAAGCGTGGCTAACCATTGCCATAACTATCAACACCACTATCAATACAATTGTTTTCTTTAAAGGTCGTAAGATATCTAGGCAGAGAGATAAACCTACTTCTTCCTCATAATATTAAAGTCGTCACCTGATATTTTACCGTCTTTGTTTTTGTCCAACTTTACTTGTCCACCTGAAAGCATACCCATGCTGAACTTTTTCTTTTCAGTCATGCTACCCATTGGGTTCATCATTGCAGATGATCCTGTTGTAGTCTTTCTGTTTTGATCGGCAAGTCCACCCATGTTCATTTTTTTCTTTTTAGTAGTCATGCCACCATACATCATAGGCTTTCTTGGGGTAGCACCACCACCGTACATCATGCCTTTGCGTTGACCGTTGTTATACATCTTCATTATTGTATCCTTTTTACTTTGTTTCTTTGGTTAAGTGATTCCTCAATTGTCATCATGGTAGGCATCATTGCTCTTGCTTTTTCATCATCAGACAGTTGATTCTGTTGAGCTTGCACTTGTACTGCAGTAGTCATTAGTAAAGCGTCAATAGCTCTTATCCTTGTTTCGGATAAATCGCTTGGTGTACTCATAAGCTCTGCCATAGCTTCTGCAACTTTAGGATTAGTAATCATCTCTTGCAACAATCTGTGTTTATTTTTACGAAATACTTGTACTATAGCTTCTGTTCCTACGTATCTTGCAGATACAACACCTCTGTTTATTGAGTAAAATCTACTTATATAACTTTCAACAGACATACCTGTTGGTCTACCTCTAAAGGATACATCTGCCCGATCCTTAGATTTCTGCTTAACTAACAGTCTGTTTATTGTTTTTAAATGCGTAAGTTGTTTATCATCAATTACGTTTGCGGCCTTGAGGTTTGCGACTGTTATATCATTATTCAATAGATCGTTCAGAGCATCTGTATCTGTGTCTACCCTATCTATTTTTTGTGTGGATATACTTCCGTCAGCATTTTTGTAAGTCTTCATAATAAAATCACCTTGAGGTTTTATAATTAAAGACTGTGTGTATACTCCTACAATTTCTTTCATTGCATCATCAAACTCTTCTCCTGACATGGCAGCTTTTTTACCTGCCCTTGTAGGAGTTGTCATAGCTCTTTTTAATCCAGCTATGGACTGTTGACCGTTAGCCGAAGCAAACAGAGTATTAAATGTAGACTCGTTTGTTTTTAATCCTCCAACTAAATTATTTATAGTTGCTATATTACCTTGTCGCTTCTTAAGGTAAATAGTTATTGCTGACTGTTGTTTACTTGCCTTAGTATCAATTTCTTTAAATATCTTAGCTGTTTTTTCAGCAACATCTTTGTTTTCTAAAGCTCTAGAATCAAGAGACAAAGAACTGTAGGCATCTGCACGATTAAATGCAGAAGCAGATTTAGGATCATTTCTGTTGTATTTAAATGCGTTAGTTAAGTTTGTTTCTAGTATTTCTCTTTGTTTGTTGAAATCCTCTAAGGATAAATTTTTTCTTGCTAATTGTTCTATTCCTCTGTGGTATTTAACTAAAGCTATTTTTTCTAAAGAAGCTGCATAAGGTCCGTTACCATCTATTATTCTAGTACTAGAACCTTCTACAATTTTACCATTAGCATCAAACTTTGCAGTGTATTTTCCTATTGCTCCTACTAGAGCTTCGTTAAAGTTATCTATCTTGTTTACACCACTACTAGATTCTGTAAATAAACTATCTACTGTTAACCACGTGTTAGGTTTATTGCTTGTACTCCATACTTTTCCTCCGGGAGTATCTTTTGTATCATCGTCAGCGTTCTTGGGGTTTGCCCATTTGCCAAGCGTAGTCTCTTTATTTCTGAACACTAGATATTGACCTAAATAATTTTGTTTCATAGTTCTTAGTGATGTCAGTACTTGAGAGCCATCTTGTAAAATTTGACCGTTAGGATCAATAACGTTATCAAATAAAGTTTCTACCTGATCTCTGAATCTTGCATAATCTATAGAACCTCTTTCCCCTTGATACTTTGCTGCACCTTTAGCCATACCGTCTAGCAGGTCTACTGTCTGATTCATACTAAGACCTATAGCAATTTGGTCTTTAAATTCACCATCACTTCGTAGCCACATTAGTATGTCTATAGCTTCTATATTATCTGCGTTGAATCCCTCTTCTATCATTTCATCTTTAAAAGAAGTTATAGTCTCATCATCAAACTCCATTTTTCTCAACCAGTTTTTAGCAGAATCATTGAAAGTTGTGTAGATTATATTTTTGTCTCCACCAGCCATAGTCTCCTTAACTAACTTTCTAGTGCCACCTAACTCTCCCGATCTTAATTTTTCTATAAAGTCAAAAGCTAAATCAGTTGCGTCTGTTTGGTAACCTACGTATTGCTTATCAAATTCAATAAATGGGGCCCTTGCTTGAGCCTTCTTTGTATCTCTGCTAACAAGTATTATCTTAGCGAAAGCAGAGTCTTCTGCTCCATACTTGTTTAAGTTTGCCAAGACAGTGTTTGGACTTCCTGTTAATATTGCAGTAGAAGTTGGTGTGCTTCCTGCTCGTATTCCCGGAATGTTAGCTAATGTTGCTGTTGTTTGTTTTTCTAAAGTAGTTAAATTATTGTTAACTACATCTAATGCTATTGATTCTACTTTATTAAGTTGATCTCTGTATACTTTTGCTGCATTTATATCTTTAGCTAAACGCAAATCTTGAGTTAAATCATTCGTAATACTTCTGTAAAAAGAATTAACGCTACCATACCCAGCGTTAATAGCTTTCATATCATCAGGATCAACCACTCCTGTTACGATGTCTTGTAATAAACTTATCTTTTTTTGTTTAACTTGTTTAGATAATGACTCAACGAGATCAAAGTTCTTTTGATTTTGAGCAATAACACTTTGCAAGCCTGACACCATTTTTATAAGTGCAGGATTATTCTTGTCTACACCTTCTATGTTTAGTAATTTCTGTAGTGCTACGGATGTGTTTTGTTGCAGTGCCACACGTTGATCTTGTATAGATTTAAATATCTTTAATGTATCAGCGTTAAATACATCACTGTAGTCTATGTTGGCTAGAAATGAATCTTCGAGTGTGTTAAAAAATGAAACATTACTAATGCTACCTAGTCCGTCTGTAATTAAGTTAGGATCAATCCCCAATGCTTCTAAGTCTTTTTTGTATTTGTAGTACTCGCTTGCATTTGCTGCAACATCATCAGCAAAATTATCATCTACTCTAAGCATTTTAGATGTCAGTTCTATAGCCAAGCTTTGTAAGTTTTTAGGTATGTTTTCTAAAGCTGGGTTTTTAAGTGCTTCTTTTATATCTTGTGCATTTTTAAAACCACCTGCGTTTATATCTAATCTATTTAAGTATAAAATAAAATCGTTACGTTTCTTAGGGTCAATTATGTTTATAAAATTATCTTTGGTAAAGAATGTATTTTTAACACCATGAGATACTTGGTATGTCATAACTGAACCCATACCGAGCAGATAGCCTATCTTAGGGTCTTGACCGTGATATTGCATAGTTTGACCAGCCACTCCTGCTGCGGCTGTAAACAAAGCAGCATCTTTATATGTTTGACTTAACCATGCAGGAGTACCTGAAGTTGTTTCAATTAATGATTTCTCAACCTTTGCTCTAAGAACTCTTGCTGATAGTTCTTTGTACTTTTGATCCCCACCTGTTGCTATTCTGTAAGCTGCAGTGGCATCTTTTTGAACATAGTCATTTAAATTCTTAGTTGCTTTTTCTAATCTAGTGTTTGCTTGTACGACAGGAACACGTTGCGATAAAGGTTTTGTAGCATCTATGATATCTACACCTTTCTTTAATCTTTCACTTATTATGTGTTCTCTTAATTTTCTAGGACCAATAGAACCCTGCCTAAATATGTTAAAAGCACTTTTGTTAAGTTCAGACTCTATAAAAGCTTTTGTAAATTCTTCTGGGTTATTGGCTAATCCGGGATTATCGTCTTTAAATTTTCCCATTTTTTCTTGCAGGATGTTTGCTTTTCTTTTTGTTCCTGCTAAAAATAACTTAACATCAGCAAGTATAGCAGGAGCAATCGTAGCTATTCTTTCTATTGAATCAAAGTTATAATCAAATATTTTACCTGTCAGTTCTTTACTTACAAGAATACCGTTTTGAGCTAAGTCTTTTTGATACTTTCTTATAGCATCATCACCTAAGAATGTTCTTGCTGCATCTCTAGTTTGAGGAGTATATATAGAGTCGGGTCTGTTTTTATCAATGGGGTCAACAGGAAAACCTATTCCATCTGCTACAAACTTAAAAGCTTTGTAACCATATTCTCCAGCTATTCCAAAACCAGTTACTGTAAATAAATCAGCAATGCTTCTTGGAACATCTTCAAGAAGAGTCATGGCTTTACCACCTACGTTTCTTATCGTAGCAAACTCTCTACCGTACCCTGCAAGATCATAAACCTTTTGCATTGATCCGACTACACTTGTGTCAGCTTTACCTCTGCCAAGTATCTCTCTGTTAAGTAAGCCTACAATATCTTTGTTACTTAACTTGTTACCTTGAGCATCAGTTAATGATCTAAAGTATTTTTCTGCAACTTTTGCTTTAGTAGCACGGCTAGGACCTCCTTCACCCCCACGTATCTTATCAAGTAAATCTCCAAATGGTACGCTTGATCCCGTTAAATCGCCTATAGAATATTCAGCTTTATCGACTTGAACTACATCATCGGGAGTAAGTAGTCCTAAAGCTTCTGTCACTCCCGTTTGAGTTTGTTCTGCTTTCATCTCTTTTATACGTAGCTGATCTATTCTACTTGAGTTCCAAACACCCAACATTTCATCTACAGGTATAGCACTCTTACCTTTGTCTTTAAAATAAAGAGCTTGAGGATTTATTTGATTTAATATTTTTATCTTGTCTTGGTAGCTACCTTCGAGAGGATTTACTATAGCTTCTCCAGCTTCATTAACTTCACCTGTCCAAGCACCTTCAATTTTATCTAACTCTTCTTCTGATATAACATCAGCATAACTAAATGCAGGTGTAGTTTTTAAAGGGTCAACTTTTAAATTACCTACGCCAGTTTCAGTAACTGCCGCATCAAAAGTTTCAGGAAAAGTTTTTTCTAAGCCTAGACTATCTGTAACAAACTCTAAAGCGTCTGATGGATTAATACCTCTAGGTATAATAGTGCCTTCAGGTTTAAAAGTTCTTATGTCACTAAATGGAAAATCAGACTTTTCTTCAAATACATTTGGTTTACTTAAATCGGTTATGATAGATTGATCAGTAGCCATGTAGTTTTGTACCCTTTAATTAAATATTATTTTACCGTCTGGTGATACTTTGAAAGTTTTATTACCTGTCGTGCCACCTGCAGGAGGAGTAAATTTACCACCTACTTTATTAGTAGTAAGATCAGCTACTCTTGCATAAGTGTATTGCTCTAAACTTCCATACTGTGCTATACTTCTTTCTAATAATTTTGCAGCGTATGCACCTTTAGGACCACTTGCATAATAATCTTTTATTGCCGCAGTTTCTAACATTAATTGATTTATATTTTCTAAAGATGCTATGATATGTTTAGTATCATCACCTGCAGTAAATCTCATAGCTCTTAACATATTTTCAACGTCTTGGTCAGATATTGTTCTACCACCTGTTCCACCTTGTAAAGCAGAAGCCATCTGATAAGCAAGTTGAAATTTCATATATTGTAATTGTCCTGCTCTTCGTGCTTTAGCGTCAGTGTTATTTAAATTCTCTGCCATTTTAGTTCTAAAATCTTTTATGTACGCTGTTGAACTAGCATTTCTAAGTTTACCATCAGAATCATAACTTCTAGCTGTGGTTTTTAACCAATTACCTGCTACTGCTACTACAGATTGTAAAGCACCTGTTGGACTAAAAACTTGTCTAAACATCCTGTCTACTGCAAAACCTGCAGGCTGACCCAAAGCTCCTACTTCTTTTAGATTGTTAACCATAGTCATCGCTGTTCCTGCCGCAGCACTCGCACCTTGACTAGCTTGTTTTTCTTTTATTACGTCTATATTATGTTTTGATTTCATATAACTATTTGTATAGTTTGTTAATTCTTTATCATCGCTGTATATAACATTTTCGTTTTTAAATGATACTAAATCAGGAGTTATAGCACCTAGCATATTCATCCACCCTCTATTGCCTATGCCTAACTGTCTTGATCTATCTCTGTACTTTTCTAATTGTGCTACATTTGTAAACTGATCTATGTTATCTATAACACCAAATTCTGCTCTCATCTCATCCATAATATCATAAACTTTTACATGTCTGTCACTAGTCAAATCAGCTTCATTATTAAGTTTAAACATTCTTAAAGTTTCTTTGTAATCTTTATGACCAAGTAGGTTTTGGTATTGTTTAACTCTTGCAAAGTTTGCTCCACCATCCATTAATTTAGTAGGAGCAAAATCATAATTAACTGTCTTGTCATCTGCTGTTTTATTTATAACTTCCCATATAGTATTTTTAGGATAATAATGTTTCCATCTGTTTACTGCTCTTCCGTAAGAAGGAGCTATTGTTTTTGTAGCATAATTAGGACCATAATCTAATATGTCTTTATGATAAGAGACTACATTTTTCCACCCAGCAGATATTGGAACTGATCCTCTTGCAACTTTTTCTTGATTGTTTGCGTTCCAAAATGTATGGGATTGTAATAAGAATTGATTTAATTTACTCTTTTCTTCGTTTGTACCAGTTTCCATAGCTTTTAAATACTGATCTTTTGTCATGTTTGATGTTATATTTGTTATAGCTCCAGCGGCTCGCTGTTTGTCAGTAGACCCCAATGATGATATTGAATTAAAAGTAAGACTACTATCTCCAACTTTAAAAGTAACCTGATCTTCTTTGGCTTTTATATCAGCGGCATTTTGCAACTTAGCATTTGCTATCTTCATTGCAGAATCACCTTTTATCTTTTCTAAAGCTGCGGCTTGTAAAAACTTACCTGCTCCACCTGCTATATTAAGCAACGACATTAGGCATCTCCTGTACTGGTTGTTGATCTAACTCAGGTGCTAAAAAAGAATTGTTTGCTACATCTTGTTGTTGCATAGCTACCATCTCTTCTTCTTCTATACCTTTTTGTAAGGCTTCTACTCGTTCAGGGTTTCTACCTTTCATTATATTAATAGCTTGTTCATCTGTTACGTTTTCTGATTCTCTAGGCATACCTGTAGAAGAATTAAACAACTTGGGAGGAATATCGTTTTCAACTGCAAGACCTGCAAGGTACATACCTATAGGAGCTTTTATAAGTTCTGCTACGTCAGGAGTATAATGTCCTGTAGAAAAACCACCTATAGCTATTGTTTCAACCATTTCTTCTATTGATATACCTGCTACCATAAGTTTTAACATGTCTTTTTCAACTGCAGGTTCTTCTAACTTATCGATTACAAAATCTATTGCTTCTTCAGGGTCTGTAAATCTTGGTGGTTGATCCCACGCCCATTTACCTTTAGGCTGTGTAAGACTGTGTCCGGGTGGCATCCTATCTAGAGGATCAATAGCTTCAATGCTACCTGCTTGTGGTGTCATCTCCTGCTCTGTTCCACCCATCATTACCTGATCTTCAGCAAACATAGGGTCTTGATTTGTCATTCTCATGTCAGTCGTATCCTTAAGCTTTTAGTGTCTGTGGGTTTACCCTAGACTTTACATTTATAGCTTTGTTCGGGTCTAAACTTATAGTCTTACCTAGTCTAGGTGATGTGGCTAAAGACGCAGTAAGTATTTGTTGAAACACAGGACTTGTCATAGCAGAGTCCATCTTACCCAAGACTCTAGAATTAGTAGTTCCCGGAAGTTTTAAATCTGATGATGTCACTTTAAATGACGCACCAGAACCTACCTTAGGTGCAGTTATTCTACGTAGATCATTTGCAGTAACACTCGATGATGTCATGTTTTGTAGATTAGCTTGAAATCCTTCTTTAGCATAATTTGCTATTCCTTTTACTCCTTTGTATAAAGTACTATCTTTCTCAACCCCAAATGTTTCAGCTAAAAATCCTGAAGATTTAGCAGAACTACTGGCTGAACCGTAAGGTCCTTTAGGAGTAGAACTAGCTCCACTCAATGCCGAAGCTGCGGCTAATGACCCTATAAATGGTAGTGCAACTTTTAAAAAACTCATATTAACCTCTTACAATGTAGCAAAAATACCTGCCATAATACCACCACCTAAAGCGGCATACATGTCATCTTCGTTCTTCTGTCCGTACAAATCAGATTGTGCAGATACCTCCATAGCTGTAACTGCTATTTGGTGATCTCTTTGTTTAGCACTTTCTGTTGCAGTAAATGCCCAAGAAGCTTCGTCTCTGTATCTTTGCCACAGAGCATTTAATCCTGCCTGACTCACGTTAAGAACATTCAAGGCATTTTGCCTGTTTACTTCATTCTGTCCTGCAGTGTTAGACGTATTTATTTGTCTACGCCAAACTGCATTAGCTTGATTTATTTGCATACTCATGTTTTTGTTAAACTGTTCTCTTTGATCGTTTAACCCTGCTACGTATCTAGACATAGCATTTGCTTGATCTACGTTAAATTGTCTACTGGCTGCTTCACGGTTAGAATTTGATTGTGAAATTTGCGAGTCTAACTCTGCGTAAAACTCGTCAAGTTGATTTTTAGATTTAGCATTAAATTGATCTGCAGCATTTTGAGCAGAACCATCTGTTAACAGAGCCTGTAACTTACCCTGATAATTGATTGTATTCATTTTTTGATTATTGTCAAGATTTTGTACGTCTATAGATAGGAAAGACTTTGCATTGTTAACAGCGGCATTTAGCCTAGCATCTAGATTGGCTTTGTCCATAGAAGCAAAAGTCATTGCATTTTGTAATACTGCTTGTTGTTTATTATTTAAATTCTGTAGTTGTATAGCACCGTATCTGTCGGCATCTGCTTTAGCTATAGGAATACCAGATTCATATATGGCTTGAGTTACTGCCGCCGAAGCCATGCTTGATGCACCCAATCCTCTTTGAGCCATTATGCCGTTTACTGCTCTTACTGCAGGTGCCGCCCAAGCAGGTAAAGGCTTACCTTCTTCAAGTGAAGCATACAATTCCCCTAATTGATATTGAACTGTGGCTTTAGGATCGAGGGTTTCTGTAGCAGCAGTTGCTTTAGACGCTTCAGATACTGCACCTTGAACATCTCCTATAAGAGATTCTGCACTTAGTTTACCTTGTGCTGCAATTCCTTCGGGGGTATCTGATGCAACTTGTGTGGCGGCATACGTGTTAGCGGCTTGTTGTGTTGAGCTTGGAACGTTTAAGCCTGTTGTGTCTACGGCAGAAATAGTAGGACTTACAGAAGACAAGTCTGTGGGTGTTGTTAATATTTCACCAGACTGTTCTTGTAAAGAAGTAAATGGAACTTTACCTGCTTCGGGAACTGTGCCTGCAGTGCCTGTAGCCTGTTCGCCTAATCGTTCAATTAATTTTGCTCCTGTAGTTGGAGCTTCTGTGGGAGTTGTTTCTGCCATTGTTTCTCTTTCTTGTGAAGCAGGTGTAGATGTATTATAATCACCACCACCTAGACCGGGTTCAATACCAATACCTTGTGTCGGTAAATCAGCTATGGGAAACTGCTCCATATCTGAAGGTCTATCCACCATTACCTATTTCCAATCAATATCTTATCCAACTTATCTTCTAATCTTTTGAGTGCATCCATAAGATTGTGCATATCATCTTTCACATCATCCTTACGTGCATAG
>Ga0209336_10001874_pt1 | contig 10078 bp, 11 predicted proteins | sample LinPmetageLP32_FD_184042 | JGI IMG/M metagenome (GOLD analysis project Ga0209336, IMG submission 184042) | Marine viral communities from the Pacific Ocean - LP-32 (SPAdes) (version 2) | ecosystem: Environmental > Aquatic > Marine > Oceanic | place: Pacific Ocean | collected 2009-08-23 | reverse complement strand
TATTTTTCATAGTGTTCGTTCATAATATTATTTATATGTTATAACACATATAAAATGAGGTTTTAAGAAATCAGATATTATAAATATTCTGAAATAACATAGGCTTCAGTTTGTTTTGTTTTGAAGTCTGATATAGGAGTAAAGACATGAGTTTCCTTGTATCTCCCGGCGTCCACGTAAGAGAAATTGATCTTACAGGTATCGTTCCAGCAGTTCCAACAACGATTGGCGCTATTGCTGGAGCATTTAAAAAAGGTCCAGTTGGTTCTATTGTAAGATTAGGCAGTGAGGAAGAATTAGTAAAGATTTTTGGTGAGCCACAAAATTCTGGCAACCAATTTGAAACTTTTTTCACCGCTGCAAACTTCCTTCAATATTCAGATCAATTGAGTGTTGTTCGTTGTGAATCTGGTGTTACAAATGCTATTGCATCTGGCACAGCATTTATCATTAGAGATGATGACCATTACGAGGATTCTTTTGCTAATGGAGAAGGTTCGGTTGGTGAGTGGGCTGCAAGAACTGCTGGCGCTCATGGAAATTCAGTTGGTGTTTCTATCTGTGCGACTGCGACTGCTTATGAGGAATTAGCTAAAACAACAACAAGTGCAGAAGAAGCAATCGGTCAAACAGTTATTAGTCTTACATCTTCTTCTGGTTTTAATGTTCATGATATTGTTAACTTTGCTGAAACATTAGGATTTGAATATCAAGTTACAGCTGTGGATACTGGCGCAGCTACAATTACAGTTAAATTGAAAGATGACCCAGTTGGTAGCGGACTTCAGAGTTTAATTGCATCTGGAACAAGTGTTCGTCGTCGCTGGAGATGGTATGATTTATTTGATGCTGCTCCCGGCACATCCGATTTCGCAACCAATAACCAAAGAGGCACCTCTGATGAAATGCATATTGTCGTATTTGATCATCTTGGAGAAATAACTGGTTTCTCTGCTCTCGCAGCTGGAAATAGAACTAATAGTATATTAGAAACTTATCCAAATCTTTCCAAAAATATTTTTGGTAAGTCACCACAAGGTGATAGCACATACTACGCCGATAAAATCTTTAGGTCTTCAAGTTTTGTTTATCAGATGGACCACAACTCTGCTGGTTTTAACTGGGGAACAGATTTTGATGGAGCAGAAACTTTCATTGTAATGGAAGATGGTGGTTCAGATGGTGCTGGAACAGATGCTGGTGATAACATTATCTTAGATGGAACGGATGGAAGTGCCGCTAATGCTGGTGATAAGGTTGAGGGTGAATCTGGCGCAACTTCATATGCTGCTCTTGATACACCAACAAATACAATTCTAAAAAATGGCACTGATGATTATGCTGTAACTGCCGGTGAACTTCAAAAAGGTTATGATGAATTTAGAGATACAGAAACAGTTGAAGTTAATCTTGTCCTTGGTGGAAAAGGTGGTGGAGATGGTAATACTGAATCCACACAAGACACACATGTAACCATGTTAACCTCACTAACGGATGAGAGAAGAGATTGTGTCGCATTTGTTTCCCCATATCGGGCAGCAACAGTAGGTGTTTCAAGTTCGCAGACAGCCACAGAAAATGTTGTCGATGCTTTCAATGTTTGCCCATCTTCTTCATACATGGTATTCGATAGTGGATACAAATACATGTATGATAAGTACAATGATGTTTATCGTTATGTTCCAATGAACGGCGATACAGCGGGTCTTTGTGCTTTCACAGATAATGTTGCTGACCCTTGGTTCTCACCAGCTGGCCTTAATCGTGGTAATGTGAGAGGTGCTATTAAACTTTCATATACACCAAAGAAATCAGAAAGAGACCAACTCTACAGAGCAAGAGTTAATCCTGTTGTTGATTTCCCCGGTCAAGGTGTGGTTCTGTTTGGTGATAAAACTGCACTTTCAAAACCAAGTGCTTTCGATAGAATTAACGTAAGACGGTTGTTCTTGGTTCTAGAAAAAGCAATTGCAACAGCTTCTAAATTCCAACTCTTTGAGTTCAACGATGAATTTACGAGAGCATCATTCAGAAACTTGGTTGAACCTTTCTTGAGAGATGTTCAAGGTCGTAGAGGTATCTTTGATTTTAGAGTGGTCTGTGATGATACGAATAATACTGGTGAAGTTATAGATAGAAACGAATTCATTGGTGATATCTATATCAAACCAGCAAGGTCAATTAACTTTATCACACTCAATTTCGTAGCAGTTCGTACTGGTGTGGAATTTGACGAAGTAGTTGGTAGATTTTAATTTTAAGGAGTAGCTTCACATGGCACAGATAGACGATTTTAAAGCTCAATTGATTGGTGGTGGTGCAAGAGCAAACCAATTTAAGGTTACCATTACTGGACCAACTGGTATTGCTACAGGATTAGATGTTCGTAGAGCATCATTCTTGTGTAGAGCATCTACTTTACCAGCTTTCACAATCCCGGCAATTCCAATTCCTTTCCGTGGTAGAAATATCTATGTTGCTGGTGACCGTACTTTTGAAGAGGAATGGACAACAACATTCTTAAATGATACTGATTTTGCACTCAGAACTTCATTAGAATTATGGTCAAACGGTATCAATGATCTTGCTGAAGGAACTGGCGTTACAGCAGCTGCTGATTATCAAACAGATTTGACAGTGGACCAATTAGATAGAGATGACACAGTTTTAAAAACATACATTTTCAGAAGTGCGTGGCCTACAACTATCACAGCAATCCCACTTGATGCAGGCACTAGTGACGCAATTGAACAATTTGATTGTACATGGAGATATCAGCACTTTGAATCTTCCTCTGTGAACTTCTAATATTAAACCTACTAAATATAGGTAAGAATTAGTAGGAGTTATTATGGCAGAACTTTTTGGATACAAGATAAGCAAATCTAAGGAGGAAGAGGGCGGTACATCTTTTACCGCCCCAACCTCTGATGATGGTGCAGTAGACATAGCTGGTGGTGGATTCGGTGCTTCCTATCTAAACACTGATGGAAGGGAAAAGACTGACTTAGATTTGATTCGTCGGTATAGAGACATTGCACAACAATCAGAATGCGATACTGCTATTGAAGATATTATAAATGAAGGTATTGTTGCAAACGAAAGAGATATTGCTGTTCAAATTGTCCTAGACAATATTCCATATTCAAGCAAAATCAAAAAAACAATTACAGAAGAATTTGATGAAGTCTTACGTCTTCTCAAGTTTGAAGAAAAAGGTCATGACCTTTTCCGTAGATGGTATGTTGATGGGCGCATTTATTTTCATAAAATCATTGACCAAAAATCACCAAGAAAAGGAATAACTGAACTTAGATATATTGATGCCACTAAAATTAAAAAAGTAAGAAAAATTGAAAAAGAAAAAGATGTAAAAACTGGTGTCGATAAAATTAAAAAAGTTCAAGAGTTCTTTCTTTACAATGAAAAAGGATTAGGTTCAACAGGAGCTAGTCAAGGAATTCAAATTCATCCAGACGCCATCACTTATGTTCCATCTGGTGTGATTGATGGTAATGGTGGTAGAGTACTATCTTATCTTCATAAAGCAATTAAACCTGTAAACCAACTGAGAATGGTTGAGGATTCTTTGGTAATCTATCGTATCTCACGGGCACCAGAGCGTAGAATATTTTACATTGATGTCGGCAATCTACCAAAGGTAAAGGCAGAACAATATCTTAAAGATGTTATGAATCGTTATCGTAACAAGTTAGTATATGATGCTACAACTGGTGAAGTTCGTGATGATAGAAATCATATGAGTATGCTGGAAGATTTCTGGCTCCCACGTCGAGAAGGTGGTAGAGGCACAGAGATCACAACACTTCCCGGTGGTCAAAATCTTGGTGAGATTGACGATATTGTATACTTCCAAAGAAAACTGTTTAGGTCATTGAATGTTCCTATTTCAAGATTAGAAGCAGAATCTCAGTTCACTCTTGGTCGTTCTACTGAAATTACTAGAGATGAACTTAAATTTACTAAGTTTGTACAAAGAATACGAAAGAAGTTTGTTCCACTATTCACTGATATTCTAAAAACACAACTTTTATTGAAAGGTGTTATATCGCCTGATGATTGGAAAAATATTCAAGAACATATTCAATATGATTTCTTGGCTGATGGCCATTTTGCAGAGTTGAAAGAAGCAGAACTTCTTAATGATAGAATTAATACTTTGAATCAAGTAGAAGCATATATCGGTACATTCTTCAGCAAGACGTGGGTACAAAAGAATGTTTTACGATTAACTGAAATTGAAATTGAGGAAATGCAGAAAGAGATAAATAAAGAGTCTGGTATGGACCCAGAAGATGGTGGTATAAATCTTCCTGATGCTCATGGTGGTATTAGAAGAGATGATACTGCACAAGGTAAGGTTGGCGAACCGGGGGATGCAGAGGATAGTACAACATATAATCCACAAGAACAACCTCCAGAAGAACCACAACAAGAACCGCAGGAGTAGAAAATGAGTAGATCAATTGTAGATGCCATTGAATCTGGTGATAATATAAAAGCAGAAACCCAATTTTCAGATGCTATGATGAATAAAGTAGGTGGCTCATTGGAGTCCAATAGAAAAGAATTAGCTAATTCTTTTGTCAACAATAAGGTTAACAATGCTAAAGAAACTGAATGAAGTTTATCAAACCACAGTTTTTGAGAGAGATGAACACAAAGCATCAAAGGAATACAAGAAATTGTCTCCTAAGATGCGAAAATCTGTTGATTCTATCTTCAAAATCATGGATGCTAAACCTTCAGATTTCCTAAATACTTTTGAGAAAACTATAAGAGAAGTATCAAAAAAGTTTGGTGTTACTGAGAAAGAACTGATGGGATACTTTGAAAAAGAAATGTTATCAACATAGGAGTAGGGTATGTCATTTAAAACATTACGAGTTGCTGGCACAGTTACAGCAACACAGACAGCTGATGACGCAGCACATGAAGCTATCATTGGCAAATTATCCCCATCTTCCTCATACAGAGTAACAGAGTTTGGCGGCAATGATGTTCTTTTTCTTATTTCAGATGATTATCCTACGGCATCTTCCACAAATGGATTTTATTTGAAAGCAAGCACTACAACAACGATAGTTCCTGATGTAGAACGGGCATTACGATTTGCTTCTGGAGTTCCTGTAGCACAAAATGATGATGATACAGGAGCAAACGGGATACTATTGGAATCTGGAACAGCAGATGATCCGGGCTTTCTTCTTTATGATAGAGCCGAGACTGAATTCCGTATTTCAGTAATCAATGAAACTGCCGGTAGTGACGGCGCTGTTTATGTTGAAGAAGTTGCACAAGGACATCCGGGCGCATGAATATAAAATTAATTTCAGAATCAATTCAAGATGTGGAATACATCTGTGAAGAGAAAGAAAATGGTAAGAAGGATTACAAGATTCGTGGCATCTTTATGCAGGGTGATGTCAAGAACCGTAATGGTCGTATCTATCCTAAAGATGTGTTGATGAAAGAAGTTGCTAACTATAATAAGAAATTTGTTGACGAGAATAGGGCATTTGGTGAGTTAGGTCATCCAGATGGCCCTACAGTCAACCTTGAAAGAGTCTCTCACCTAGTTACATCATTAAAACCAGATGGTAGTGATGTTGTTGGTGAGGCTCGTATTTTAGAAACACCTATGGGTAAAATCGTCAAAACTTTAATGGACGAGGGAACCAAATTAGGTGTTTCATCTAGAGGCATGGGAAGCTTGGACGAGAGGAATGGTGCCAAGTATGTGAGAGATGATTTTTACCTTGCGGCTGCTGCTGATATTGTTGCAGACCCATCCGCTCCTAACGCTTTTGTAGAAGGTGTTATGGAAGGGAAAGAGTGGGTTTGGAACAATGGATCGTTAATTGAGGCACATGTTGCAGAAGTGAAAAAGAGATTTGATGTTAAAAAGCGTCAAAGGCAAGCGAATATGGAAGCATTAGAGTTTGCTAAATTCCTCAAGAAATTATAATTTATAAATATTATTTAACAAAAGGAGACTTCCTATGTCTGAATTAGACCAAACAATAGAGGAACTTGAAGCGGAGGTATTAGCAGAACTTGAAGAAGCTAATGGTGCTGATGCTCCGAAAAAAGGTTCTGTCCCTGCCGAGGGAAAGAAAAAACTAAAAACAGTAGGTAATGCTGAAGTTCAAGATGGCGGTAAAGCCGTTGTTGAGCCTGATGCAGCTAGTTCGCCAACTGATATTGCTGCTGATAAAGCATCAGAAGTTTCTGGTGATGCACAACAAAAAGGTGAAGGTAAGCCTGACCCAATGCAAAAAATTAAAAAGGTCAAGGAAGCCGCTCACAAAGATGACGAAGAAGAAGAGGACGAAGAAGACGAAGAAGAAGATGAGGACATGAGCAAAGACGAAATGCTTACAGCCATGGCTCACAAAATGAAAGGCATGAATAAAGAAGACCTTCATGCTGCTTATGGTTCCATGATGAGTGGTATGCATGAGGAAGCTGATGAAGATGAAGTCGCTGAAGCTGTAGAGATGCATATTCAGAACATTGATATCACTGCTGACGTTGAAGCTTTGGTAGCAGGCGAAGACCTTTCTGAAGAATTCATGCAGAAAGCCGCAACAATCTTTGAAGCGGCTGTTAAATCAAAGACCCGTGAAGAAGTTACACGAATTGTAGAAGAGCAACAACTTGCAATTGCTGAAGAAGTAGATGAGTATAAACAGTCACTTGCAGAAAAAGTAGATCAATACCTCGATTATGTTGTTGAGGAATGGATGAAAGAAAATGAGTTAGCAATTGAGCGTGGACTCAAAGGTGAGATTGCTGAAGACTTTATTTCTGGTTTGAAACAGTTGTTTGAAGATCATTACATTGACGTTCCAGACGAAAGATATGACGTTCTGGAAGCACAGTCTGAAAAGATTGCTGAACTAGAAGAGCAGTTGAATTCAACTATGGAATCTAATATCCAAATGAATTCTGCGAACTCTGAATTAGTTCGGGAACAGGTCATCGCAGAAGTTGCTTCTGATTTGACTGATACAGAAGTTGAGAAGTTTGCCTCTCTAGTAGAAGATGTTGACTTTGGGGATGAAGCTGGTTTCCGTGCCAAACTCGACACCCTAAAGGAAAACTATTTTCCAAAAGTTGAAAACCTAGAAGAGACTTTTATTCATGATGAAGATGACTACGGAAGCGCCGCACAGGACATTGATACGAGTGATACAATGAAGGCATACTTGTCTGCTATTGGTCGTGTCGAGACTCGTATTAACGGGCGCTAAGTTTAATATTATAATAAATAGATGTAATAAAAACAAAGGAGAAACAAATGTTTCAAGCAGAACATCTACAAGAAAAGTGGTCGCCAGTCCTAGAACATCCCGATCTTCCAAAGATTGAAGATGCCTATAAGCGGTCAGTTACCACTGTTATTCTAGAAAACCAAGAAAAGGCTCTAAGAGAAGATTCAGCATTCCTTTCGGAATCCGTTCCTACAGGTAATGTGTCTGGCGTATCAAATTGGGACCCAATTTTGATCTCATTAGTTCGCCGTGCAATGCCAAACCTCATCGCATATGATATTTGTGGTGTTCAACCAATGACAGGTCCAACAGGACTTATCTTCGCAATGCGTGCCCGTCATGCTTCGATGGATGGTGAAGAAGCATTGGTCGATGAGACAACCGGCGCAGCTGCGAACGGTTTCTCTGGTGACTTCTCGAACCAGAACGCTGCTGGTACAACTTCTGGACCAGGCGACATTGGTGCAAGTGAAAGCAATCCTGCTGCTCTTAATGACAGCCCTTCTGCTGGAACTTACACATTCGCAACTGGTATGACAACTGCTCAAAGTGAAGCACTTGGCGATAGTGGAACAAACGCTTTTGCTGAGATGTCATTCAGTATTGATAAGTCAACTGTTACGGCAGTTTCCCGTGCTTTGAAAGCTGAGTATTCAATGGAACTTGCTCAAGACCTCAAGGCAATCCACGGTTTGGATGCCGAGACAGAGCTTGCTAACATTCTTTCAACAGAAATTCTTGCAGAAATCAACCGTGAGGTTGTTCGTTCTATCTACAAGACTGCTGTTAAAGGTGCAACAATTAATACAACAACTTCTGGTATCTTTGATTTGGACACCGACTCAAATGGTCGTTGGTCAGTTGAGAAGTTCAAGGGACTTATGTTCCAAATTGAGCGTGATGCCAATGCGATTGGTCAACAGACTCGTCGTGGTAAGGGTAACATGATCATTTGTTCCGCTGATGTTGCTTCTGCACTTCAGATGGCCGGTGTTCTTGATTACACTCCTGCCCTCAACAACAACCTAAATGTTGATGATACATCCACTACATTTGCTGGTGTGATGAATGGTCGTTATAAGGTTTATGTTGATCCATACTCAGCAAATAGTGCTGCAAGTCAGTATTATGTTGTTGGTTATAAGGGTACATCACCTTATGATGCAGGTTTCTTCTACTGCCCATATGTTCCACTACAAATGGTTCGTGCAGTTGGTGAGAATAACTTCCAGCCCAAAATTGGTTTCAAAACCCGTTATGGTATGGCTGCTAACCCATTCGCCGTTGCTGGTGCCGAAGCTGCAAATACTGCTGCTACAATCGCACTTACAGCAAATGCAAATTCTTACTATCGTCGGGTTAAAGTTACAAACCTTATGTAAGATTGTTACAATAAGAAACTTAACTATAAACTTGGGGAGGGCTTCGGCTCTCCCCTTTTTTTTCTTTATAAATAGTTATATGTCCACTGCACTAGAAAGACAACCAGATAAGTTAGATTATCTTAGCCCAACTCAATTTCGTTTTGGTATTAATCAATTGCCGAAGGTTGAGTTTTTCACAACTGCTGCAAATATTCCCGGCATCAATCTGGGTGACGCTGTGTTTGAAACTCCGTTCAAATCTATTCCAGTTATGGGTGATAAACTGACATATGAACAATTAACTATTAGTTTTATAGTTGACGAGTTTTTAGAAAACTATAGGTCATTACATGAGTGGATGACTGCTATAGGATTTCCAAAAGACAGAAAACAGTTCAGAGATTTTAGGTCTAATACATCAAATACACCTAGTGCATCTATATCTACTCCGTCAGCTGAAAGAGTTGGAAAAGTAACTCCAGCAAATGCATTATTTTCTGATGCGAACTTAATAATATTATCAAATAAAAATAATGCAATTATTCAAGTTGATTTTCAAAACATGTATCCCGTATCCCTTAGTGCATTGCAATTTAGTCAAGAGGGTACAGATGTTCAATATATAACAGCGAGCGCAACATTCTCATATCAGATATATGAATTTACTACATTATAAAGGAACTAAATGGATAAGTTAAGTGAACTACAGGTGGAAGCCAAAGAAGACCTTATTATATTTGATGGAATTAATGATGAAGACCTACACCAACAATCCTATAAAAATCAAATCATCAAACCAAAATGGCTGGACTATAAGTCCAAATATAAACTTATGATGTTTCAGTGCAAATCTGAACACAAGAGGTTGTATCGGGAGAAATGGGAGTATTATGGTGGCAAATCAGATGCAAAAGTTTATGCTGCCAAACCATTTGATCTCAAGGTTCTAAAAACTGATCTTGGCGTTTATATAAATTCTGATGAAGACATTATTGAGGTTGAGAAAAAAATTGTATACTATGAAATAGTAATAGAGTTTATAGAAGGTGTGATAAAATCCATAGATAGTAGGGGATGGGATATTCGTAATGCCCAAGATTGGAAGAAGTTTATTGCCGGAGGTTTTTGATGAGAAAGTGGATTGGTTATTATGATGATGTTATATCTGCAAAACATATACAAGAGATTTTTGATTATCCTTGGCATTGGACTCCATCCACATATTCTAGTCACAAAGGGCAAAATGATAATAGCGAAGAACGAGTTAGGATGGATGAGGTTTGGGCAAGAGAAGAAAATAGGCCATACCCATCTTTAAGAGAAGCTGTCTTGAAGTCTATGAGATTTTATGGGGAAGAGCATGAAAACTTTTCTTGCATTCACCATACTGATTTTCGTATTAACAAGTATGGCGTC
>Ga0209336_10001870_pt1 | contig 10088 bp, 13 predicted proteins | sample LinPmetageLP32_FD_184042 | JGI IMG/M metagenome (GOLD analysis project Ga0209336, IMG submission 184042) | Marine viral communities from the Pacific Ocean - LP-32 (SPAdes) (version 2) | ecosystem: Environmental > Aquatic > Marine > Oceanic | place: Pacific Ocean | collected 2009-08-23 | reverse complement strand
TTTCGTTTCTCTATCCGGGTGAAACCATCTACACCTTTCACCTTTATTACATCTCTCTCTAAAATGACAAGTATTAGGCTTCCAACTCTCTATACTATGAGCAAAATTACATTTATTTCCATATCTACAATGACCTTTTATAAATAAATTTCTGCATAACATTGTAAATTTCATTCTTTCTTCATTTATTTTTGGACAATATATTTTTTGTTTTACAGGTACACATGATACAGGTTTTTCAATAGGTTTTTCAATATCTTCATTATCTTCAAAAGTTAATTGATATACTTTTCTATTATTAATTCCCCACGCATTTTTTTGTATTTTTTCTATTTCTTCAACCACAACTTCTTCTTCCTCCTCATCTTCAATTAGTTCTTCTTCTTCCTCCTCTTCACTTAGTTCTTCTTCCTCTTCATCCTCACTTAGTTCTTCCCAAGAATCTACTGTTTCTTCCACAACAACTTTTTCTTCCACAACAACTTCCTCTTCAATCACCACTTCCTCCTCCTCCTCTTTTTTTTGTAAATTTATATTAATTTCACTCGCAATAGAAATAAGAATTTTTTTTGCTTTTTCTGAACCATATCCAACGAGAACAGAATTCACAATGGATTTGGTCGTTCTTTGATTATTTTTATTTGTTTTTAATTCTTTCATATGTTTGTACATATTCAAAGAAATGTTCTTAAAAATACGATTTCCTTTTTTGAAAGCTTTTGTATTTTTTAGTTGTTTTATAGTTGGAATATTTTTATTATCCAAAATAATTGAAATATAACTCACACCCGCACTCACACCCGCACTCACACCCGCACTCACACCCGCACTCACACCCGCACTCACACCCATAGGACAACTCATTGAAAGCTGAGAAGTAGTCATCCTGTTTTTTTACGATTTTGTATTTTTAAAAATCAATTTTTTTTCAATATTGATTTTTAACGTAATTAAGCCCCAACTAAACTGTAATTTAGTCAGGGCTTAATTGTTTATTTTATTCCGTTTCCTAGTTCTTGTTCTTCGCTAATATATCCGTCTTCCTCTTCCTCTTCCTCTTTCTCTTCTTGTATTTTTTCATATATAATAATTTCTTCTGCTGTTATAGGCAGATAATAATATTCAAGTGCTCTATTTAGTTCATTTTTAAAGTTATTAATATCATCAATCATATACTGATTGAGATAATAGTTGTGTCCATCCTCGAACATAACGAGAGATAGAATAGTTTTTATGTGATTTGTGTATGTAGACATGATGTGTATAATTTTACAGATTATTAAAAATAATAATCAATTTTTTTATATGTATTTATAAATGGATAGAGATTTATTAATTATTATAATTGTAGGTGGAATACTTACTTTTGCAACATATTATTATGCATATCAAAGCGGAAAAGGATTAACTTTATGGGCAGATGTTTCGCCTGAAAATAGACTTTATTATTCAATATCTGGTATTTTTGCAGGTTTAGTGTTTATTTATTTATTTTATTATTATGTATTTTATAGAAAAGAAAAAACGAAAGAATTTAGTAATTTTGTAAATGTAAGCATGGCCTTTATAACATTTGGTAGTGCTATGTGGGTTCCTGTTACATTTTTAGGATTAAGCAATCCTAAATACAAACTATTAAGTATTTTTGCACTATTATTGGTATCAATTGGTTCTTTGCTACTTCTTTTTTCTACAGCGATGGAAAAAGACAATAACAAAAAAAATAGTGGTAAAAATACACAATGGGCTCTTGCAATAACTGCAGCAAGTATATTTGCTTTTCATGTAACGTTTTTAGATTTATTATCCTGGGGTCCGGGATACTTATCTATGTCATAAATTATAATAAATAATATTTATTATAATAATCATTCATTATTTAAAGATCGTATATACAAGTTCCTTCGTCTTTGTAATTCCCCTGTTGCATCTGTATCATCTAAATCTCTAAAAACATCTATTTGAAGTTGTATTAATGGACTTATATTTTGTCCTGTAAACTCTCTTATAAATGGTATAATATGATAAACCCTGATTGCAACGGGAGGAATATCAAATGGAGAAATAACACGAGCAATTGTATCTGATATAATGGCATTTACATTTAATTGATATTGTGTTTCAATAGGAGATTGAGAACTTGGTGAATAATGATCATAAGGATTATTTGGAGTATTAATATTTGCATTATATCCAATTAACATATTTAGAATAGTAAAATCTCCTGTGAGAAATGCTATATATCCTGCAATACATAATGGATTTGTTGTTGTAATTGTCTCATTTGGATTCATGGGATTTTGCATATATGTTGTATCTAAATTTGGATTAGCATTTCTTTGTAATAATAATTGAACTAATTGAATATTTCTGGTTCCAATAGCATTAACTAATGGTGTAGCTAATTGATAATCAATTGTATTTATATCTGCATCGGTATCGATAAGCATATTGACCATATTTTGATTTTGTCCCATTCTTGTATTTTGTGCATTTATAACATTTGGATTACCTCCTAATCTTCTAAACATTATTAGTCGTTGTCTTGTTTCTTGTGATAAGAAATTACTTGAAGTAACCATTCTGTCTACAGGATTTTCAATAAGTATTAACATTCTTTGTAATATTCTTACAAAACCTCTATTATACATATAATTAATATGAGGAGTAAACACTAAACTAGTTTCTAAAACATCTGCATACCGCATTTGTTCTGTTGTAAGTTGATTAGATAAAAATAGTTCGTATAATATTACTCTTTGTTCAAATGAATAAGTTCTTAAAATATCTCTTGCTAATAAAAGAGTAGTTTGATTTCTTACAAAATATTCTAATATATTATTCATAGGTATTTGTTGTATAGTATAAATAGATAATTCATCAAGTCTATTAGGTTGAAATATTTCATCTGACATTTTATTATATATATTTTTATTATAATAAATAAATGAAAATCAATTTACCATATTTTTTTTTGTATGTATTTAGTATTGGATTTGTATCTGATATAATACTATTGGTATTATCCAGAGTTAAACTAAAATTTAAAACAAGTTTTAATGCTCTGAAACCATATTTTGATCATTATCATTATTATTCTCCTGTATTAGCAGGTATAACGTGTGTTATTGGTACAGGACTTGCACTTATTTTATTTTATACATTTAGAATAAAGAATGTAGGATTTTTTGCATTTTTATTATTTATTACAGGGATGTTATTAGATTATTTAATAAATGTATTAGATGTTTTCAAACCATGGTTAAATGAATATTATAATACAGCAACCACATTAGGTAGTTCTATTTATGGCGGATTTGCAAATATAATTACAGGTATTCCTGCATATTATTTATCAAATATTTAATTTTTAATATTTACTTATTAAAAATGGCAACTAAACGAAGAAAAAGACATATTAGAAAAAGTAGAAAAGTTAGAAAAAGAAGGTACAAAAAAAGTAGAAAAAGAAAGTTGAAAAAAAAATATAGAATGATGCAAGAAAAAGAACTACCTGAAATTAACATGAATGAACGTATATCATATAATCCGGAAAGAGCTGTTGAATTTTTGAATGAAAGAGGTTATATTGTTATTGATTTTCCTTGGATGACTCCATCTAAATTAATACAAATAAAAAGAGAATTTGATACTACTCTAAGACAATTTAGAGAATATAAAGAAGGAGCAAATGAGTATGTAATGGGTGGATTTGCTGCTTTGGGAAACCCTTCATCATTTCATAATACACTTGTGAGAACTTTAAGAATGAATGCAATGGCAGAATTAATACCTTTATTCAAGGAATATATTAGTGAATTAGAAGGTGATGATTGGAAATTAGAACAAGATATTGATCGTATGTTATTTAGAAAACAAGGAAAATCTCCTTCAAGAGAAACATTCCATAGAGATGAAGCAATTAATGCAGAAGATAGTGATAAAATATTTGGTGGATGGATTAATTTGGATACACACGATCAATTTTTTTCTTGTGTACCCGGAACACACACAGAAGTACAAGGGCATTCCGGTTTTTCTTTAATCAAAGATCAATCTCAGATTGAAAGATATAAAAAGGATAAACAAAAAATAAAGATACCACCGGGTAGTATAATGATTTTTTATGAAAATTTAGTTCATGAAGTATTATCTTCAAAGGCTAAAAGAGATATGTACAGATTATTCACAGGTTGGAGAATAACACAATCAAACGAATCATTAATAGGAAATGAAAAGTTAAGAAAATTATTGGATGATAATGCAATTATACCGTTAAAATCAGGTCAAGAACCACCTATATACGCGAAATTACATTGGACAAATTGGATGCCTAAATTAACATCATTTAGTGATGAAAATATAAGTGATGCATTTACAGAAATGAAATTAAGAAAAAAAGAAAAAAAAGAATATAGGGTAAGTCAACGATTTATGAAAAGTTTGAGAGAGGCAGGACAACCTTTATATGATGAATATGATGAAATAGAGTATAATATGTATATACCAAATAAAAATTGGATATTACAATATGGAGGAGATGATAAACTATATAAATATAATTTATAATTTAAATTTTTAATAAAATTAATTTTATTAAAAATGGCAACTAAACGAAGAAAACGCTGTAAACATGGCAAACTCAAACGACCTGTTAGAACTAGGAGAGGTCGTAATAGGATGTGTAAAAAGAGAAATACAAAGAGAAATACAAAGAGAAATACAAAGAGAAATACAAAGAGAAATACAAAGAGAAAGAAGAGTTTTAAAATGAAAGGAACAACAGGAAGAGGAGGAAAAAAAGTTGTTAGAGGTAGAGGTAGAGGTAGAGGTAGAGGTCAAAATCAGGGTAGAGGTAGAGGTAGAAGTAGAGGTAGAGGTAGAGGTAGAGGTAGAGGCAGAGGCTCTCCAGCACCCGCACCCGCACCCGCACCCGCACCCGCACCCGCACCCATCGGATCCACAAAATGTACCAATATAATTAATTCTCATCGTTGTATATATCAAAGTAGAAACAATGGTAAAAACAGATGTGATCATAATAATAACTGTTTACTAGATAATAATGTTTCTAATTATACAAAAATGATATCTTTATTTTATAATATGAGTAAATATAGTGGAAGTAGAAATAATTCTTGTATAAAAGGGGAAGATTTTGAGATACTATGTAACATATACATATTAACTAAGTATATACCATTACGTCACTACTTTTATACAAATTTAATAATTACACCCACCCCTTCGGATGAAGACTTAGGAAGACATCCAAATTATCAACAGTTAACCAAAAAAAGTGTACGATATTTAACAAATATTAATAATACAAAGAAATTTCCGGATATTGAACAGTTGTATCCTATAGGACAGCATATTGATAAGTATCGAAGGCATACGAAAAATATATTTCCTTATACAATTAGTGACTCTACTTTATCTGATAATGAGAAAGTAGAATTAATACAAACTAGTCCAATAATTTTTAATCAAGAAAACAGTTTACTTTATTTGGTGCTAAATAGTGTATATATAATTAATTATAAAAACGGTAAATGTTCTAATATAGATTCATATGAAATAGATATATTACTATTACGACTATTATCATATCAAGAAAAACCGGATGATGTAGAAGTATTTAAGGATGAAAAGCAAAGAAAATATTATATAAGTAAAGATAAAATAGATAGACTATTTTTTACTGAATCAGATGCTAATGAATATTTAAAAGTTGACGATAATAATTTCTCAGATTGTAATTATAAATTTGTAACACCATTATCACAATTTGATATAATATATGAGTGCAAAACAGGTTTTGACTTACAGAAACAAAACTCTCAAGGGCAATTAAAGTCTAATCAACAATTTCTTAGAAATAAAAATACATCAGAAAGAACAGGAACTAAAGTAATATATTTATTTATAAACTATAGACCACATAGAGTACAAACTTACTATCCACATCAGATACTTCAAACTATTAGAAACAACACACCTAATATGGATTATGAGTTTGTTTTTGATACACAAAACGACCGTAATAATTATTTAATTATAAATAATGATAACATAAAAGATAAATTTGATAGATATGTTACATTCCTAGAAAAACAACCTTTACCTGATTATCAATATTGGGTTGAAATTTAACGCAAATATGCGACAGGCATCAATACGAGTAGAAGTATTGAATTCTCAAGAGCATAAATATTAAATAAATACCTTTTATATGGCGACCTTCCCGGTTACACAGGCGGAGAGTGGCCAACTATCAATTAATAAATTTATTTTTCTGAAATAAGAGTTTCAAAAGTTTCTGCGACCATATTATTCGTAATTCTAAAGTTTGGATAACCCAATTTTCTATAAATAGCAATAGAACCTTTTCTATTTCTATCTCTTTCATTAACCTCAAATGTTTTATTATATTTCTTACAAAAAGAACTATATGTATCAATAATTATCTGTCTTGTATCTTGATCTATATCACTCTGAAATGTCACTGCATGTGGAATACAATAATATCTTGCGTGATTTGATATAGCCATCATGTTCATTAACGGATTAACATCTTTAGGATATACTGACCGAAATGTAACATTTATTCTTGGCTTGTAATATTTATAATCTTTTTTCTTAAATGGTTGAACTCTGTGTTCTATACTACTTGGCATAATCATAACACTATTATGAGGTAAATCAATTTGCTTCCATCCATCTCCCTCATTTATCTGAAATCTTCCAAATTTACCCTGTTCAGGTTCACCCTCAGGATAAAGAGTTATGCTTGCAAATACATTTCCGGCTTTGCATTCTTTTGGATACCATACATTATCGTCGGTATGTGCGGCTATGTACATATCCGGTTCTGTGTAATAATTACAAACACCTATAGTGAAGGTATCATCTGTAAGTTGTGCATCGGGATGTGTTTTTAAAAAAAGTGTTTTAAGATAAGGAATCATATTTTTAAAAGATTCAGGTAAAGGATTTGGTTTTGTGTGTAGTGTCGCTTTGCTAGATTTCATTTGTGCAGTCCAGTAAGTGGTATCATATCCGCCATTACCAAATGCGTGAACTTTGCGTTTTGGAGAATTAGTTAGAAAACCACCGGGTACTTTATCAAGCCAGTGATCGGTAGTTATAAATTTAGTAAATTTGTCCAAGACATCGCTCGGAATAGTTTTGGTCATATCGTAAATTTTGTGTGAAGTCATACTAATTTTAATTTTTTTTATAAAAAAAAATCAATTTTATAATAAATATGGGTAAAACTAAAAGAGGTTCGTGTTGGCCGGGTTACCATCGTGTATCCGGTACAAAACAAGGCACACCAGGAAGTTGTGCAAAAAATAAATTTAATATGAAAAGTAAGAGGAGAACAAAGAGGAGAACAAAGAGGAGAGATATGAGGAGAGGTATGAGGAGGAAGACAAGAAAACCAAAGAGAGGTGGTTCTAGGGGTAGTTGTAAACCTACAGGTAACAAGAGGTCAGCCAAGATGGTAAATGGTAAATGTGTGAGATTTGGATATAAACCGATGCCGATTAAAGCGAGTAATCCTGCTAGAAGAAAATCTTTTTGTGCAAGACATCGTTGTAGTCAAAAAAGAGATAAAGCTACGGCAGGGTATCAGAGTTGTAAAGCGTGGAGATGTAAGACCGGATCATAATTATAATTTATAAATATTATAGTATTTATAAATGTCAGAAGATTGTAATTGTGAAGAATGTGAAAATGGAACTACCGAATTTATTATGACTATATTAGAAGGTCTTACATTTATATGCGCAATATTTGTAACTGTATTATACACATGGGAATTTTATGACAAATACAATAAAAAAAAAGTTAAAAATAGAAGACGTGGTAGTAGTTGTTTGCCAAGAATAAGATCTAATAATAGTATTCATGAATCAGATGAATTACAATCTGTTTTTGAAGATTAATTAATTTTGTTAAATGTATATTCTTTTAATTTTTTTGTATAAATTTCTTTGTCTGATGAAATAAAAGAGCATGGTAAATGGGGGTTAAGTACAAGACTTAGATTTGATAAATCATTTTTTGTTTTTATAAGATAATCACATTTAGAAAGTAGTAAGCAGTTAATTATACCTTTTTCTGTTTTATTATAATTATTGTACATAATAATATATTTTTTATATTTTGATTGATTTAATTTCGTATTAAATGAATTGTTTTCTGTAACAAGTAATATTTTATATGATTTCTTATCATTTTGAATAATTTTATCTAATTGATCAAGTATAAGATTATAATCACCCTGAGTGTAATCTATACCTATTTTATAATCATCATTATAAGATTCTATAAAGTCATTTGCAATCTCATTTAAATAAGATTTGAATTTAAAATTATTTTTTGTTAGATTATGTAATTCTAACATACTAAACTTAGATTCTCCAGGAAATTTATTCTTATCTTTTCCATAAAACTTTTTACTATAATTATATCCTCTAATTCTTTGATGTAATTCTTCAAAAAAACTATTTCTTTTACCATTATCTTTCATTCCTTCTAAATATTCATTAAATCCTCCGTTGTCTTCTGTAAATATATTTTTTTTATCGGCATACGATATATATATATTATGAATACCTTTGTATTTTGTATCAATAATAGGACCTAAGTAATTAGAATTAAAAATCTCAAACATATCTTCATTATGTTTAACATTATCTATTTCCATGCTAAATTTATCATTACTTACAGGGTAAGTTATTAAGTATACAATAATTCCAATAGAAATTACAAATAATAATACAGATAATATTTTTAACCACATTTATTATAATAAATTATAATAAATTAAAATATTATTTGCTATAATTTACTTAACATTTTAAAAAGTATCCTATATTATTTAACTTCTGGTCCAATATATAATGGAATACTTTTATAGTCAGAAAAATTTGCGCTATTTTGCCATCCGTTAAGTCCGTCTTCTCCATTATTATCACATTTTCTGTCATACGGATTTGTTATTGACCCCTCCCAGCATGATTCTCCATAGGGTTGTCCGTTTGGTGATGATGTGTTACCGGCATAGAAAGTTAAACTTGGTTTACCATCCTCAAATTCGATATCAATTTTTCCTTCTACTATCATATTACCATCTATTTTTTTTAGATTATCAATAAATCCAGGAGGAGCATTATCAATAATAAATTTATTCATTAGTGATATTCCTGGAGGTGATTTAATCCAAGTTCTCATAGATATTGTTTGTCCTTCTGGAGTTGTAATGGTTGAATTTTCGACATGATCTTTTTTATTTAGTGATAATATTGAAATAACAATTGACGCAACTGCAATGAATCCAATTATAATCTCTATTAATATAATTAAACGACTTGGCATATTTATTATAATAAAAAAATATTATAATAAAAAAATTAACGAAATATATTACTATTTAGGTACATTACTATTTTCAAATGTTATATTTGTATTATCAACGTATGCACAACTAGGACTACAAACCCATTTAAGTTGTTCTCCACTACTACAAGCACTATGATCTTTACTCATAAATCCCCCTACATTAGTCCCAGTTTGTCCATCTGCAGTGGTCCAAGCTCCTAATGTCGTTGTCGCTGTATAAGACTTATTCTTTAGTAATAGTTTGTTAGCATCTATATTGGCATTTACTAGTTTTGGTAAAGATGATATCATAACATCAGTATGACTAAGTTGTTTATTCATTATTTTTTTTCCTTCTGCTGAATTTACCCAAGCTGCTATATCCAATGGCTTGTTACTAGAACTATTTGCTACTATATTTCCATTGAAACTGTTATCTGTTCTGGTAACTGATAATAATGAAAGTACAAGTCCTCCAACTGAGAATATCCCACATATTATAATGATTATTAATTCTAATCGTTCCATTTATTATAAATAATAAAAAATTTACTTTTTTTATAAAATTACGTAAATGTTAAAACGGATTGGGTAGCCGAGGAATTTATTTGACATGCTTTGCTGGATTCATTAGGACACCCATACATCCCACAATTTGCGGAGCTGCACGTTGAGCATGGGCCCTTAGCTCCATT
>Ga0209336_10001868_pt1 | contig 10089 bp, 6 predicted proteins | sample LinPmetageLP32_FD_184042 | JGI IMG/M metagenome (GOLD analysis project Ga0209336, IMG submission 184042) | Marine viral communities from the Pacific Ocean - LP-32 (SPAdes) (version 2) | ecosystem: Environmental > Aquatic > Marine > Oceanic | place: Pacific Ocean | collected 2009-08-23 | reverse complement strand
TAAGCGCATGTGGCGTCTGGAAGCAATGATAATGGGTAGCACAGTAATGGTAGTGGCTATGGTCGTTACAGTATTTATGGGAATGAACTAACATGGCAGACGCAAATAAAATTTCTACTGATGTTGATTTAATGGATGAAATAGGAAAACTTGCGGGCGGGCAAATATCAAACACTCCCCAAGTTACTGCAGTTACACAGACCGTAGGCACTGACGAAATTCAAAAGTCTAATAATGCTACTGTTGGCACTCCTATTGTTAGTCCTCTTTCTACAGCGGATATGACAGGAATAAGTTCCCAAGTTCCTTCAGCAAGTTCTATCACTCCGGGTGCCGGGCAAGTAGGCGAAACAACTAACATTGGAACTAATATAGGTACAGCTACTGCTGCACAATCGTCTGGTGTTGCTGGTATACAAGACAGCGCAATGCAAGGTCAAGTATCTAGTGGGGCAGTTGCATCTGCTGCTACTCAGCAGCTAGATGACAGGGCTACAACAAAGTATCAGTTAGAACAACTTCTTAGCGGAATACAAGAGGGTGGAGAAATGCCCGCGTGGGCAGCACCTGCTGTTCGCAAAGTAGCCGGAGTCATGCAAGCGCGGGGACTGGGTGCAAGTTCAATGGCTGCGGCAGCAATGACCCAAGCAGTCATGGAATCCGGTGTAGTCATTGCAAGCCAAGACGCAAACAAATACGCAACTATTCAGCTACAGAATTTAAATAACCAACAACAGACTGCCCTTTCTAATGCAGCAATGTACGCATCTATGGATAAAGCTAATCTGTCTGCACGTATGCAGGGAGCAGTCACTAACGCCCAAACACTGTTAGCTATAGAAACAAAGAATTTAGACAATCAACAACAAGCAAACACTTTGTCTTACAACGCCTTAACACAAGCTATGTTTAAAGATGCAGCAGAGGACAACGCCCGCAAGCAATTCAACGCTAAAAATGAATTGCAAGTAGAAGAGTTTTTTGCAGAACTAGGCTCCCAAGTAGAAACTGCTAATGCTAATCGCACAGCAGCTATGCGACAGTACAATGCTGGTGAAGAAAACGCTATGAATCAGTTTAATACTACCATGCGAGATTCTAGAGACAAATTTAACGCCAACATGAAGTACGCCATAGATCAATCTAATGTACAGTGGAGAAGACAAGTCAACACTGCTAACACGGCTGTACAAAACGAAACAAACAGAATTAATGTTCAAAACCAACTAAATGTATCCCAAAGCGCACTTAATAATCTGTGGCAAAAGTATCGTGACAACGCCGCATGGAACTTTCAAAAGAGTGAGTCAGCTATACAACGAAATCACGAAGTTGGTATTATGGCTATGGAGTTTGCTAACACAAAAGAACTGTACAGTCAGCAGCAAAAAGATGCTCTTGCCGCAGGAATAGGAAACTGGATAGCTACTTGGATAGCGCAGTAGAGGAAAGATAGAATGGATTTAGGAACTATACTAGCAATAGCACTTCCTGTTATAGCAGGTACGGTAGGCGGTGGTGGATCATCGTCTAAATCTTACGCTGGCCCCGACGATTACGCAAACAGGTCTAATTCAAGCGGATTTTTAAGTGGTGATTTAGGTGAAATGATTGGAAGGGGTGCAAAAGCTTATGTTGCGTCTAGAACTGATGCTGCTGGAAACACTGCCCCAGCGTTTGCTGCTCCCACTCCACGCACAAATAGGTCTGTAGCAGAACTTACTCGTGGTAATCCAACTAGGGGTGTACCTATGGCACAATCACAAAACCCTGTGTTTAACATGCCACAAGTTCAATCTGCCTATAGCGTCTTGGCACAAAACGCATCTAACTCCCAAGTTCAGCGTTTACTAAGGGACTACATGGTAACCCCTAACATATCTGGAGGCAGAGTAAACATGGCAGTTAAGCAGACAGAAGTAGGAAAGAAAAGAGTATGATAGTCAATCCTGAAGCAGCCCCTGTAGGAAGTGTAGCCGCTAAAGACGAGTTTGGCATGGCTCCTGCTGGTTTTGGACTTACACAAGACAACGAAAGATGGCCGTGGGGACAGCCCGCGTCAATCGTTGATCCAGAACAGGCTATGGAAGAAGCAATTAATACACTGGAAACAAAAAAGACCAAAAAAGAAATGTTAAAAATTTTAATGGTTGGTGCTTCTGTAGAATCGTTAGTTGAAGGTTATTTGTTTTCTGCTTTTCAAGAAGGAAAGTTTACGCCTGATGTTGGCTTACTAATTAAAGGGCCACTGGCTATGCACATAGCTAGTATAGCCGAAGAAGAAAATGTACCATATCGTTTCTTTGAAAACGAAAACGAATTAGATAAAGACCAAATGGATGAAGAAACATTCTTCCGTATGATGAAAGATAACAACCCGTCTATGTTTGAATTTATACACGAAAAAATTAACGCAGACGTACGTAAGGGTTATGCCCCCCAGCAACCAGAACCAGAAAATTTTTTAAACATGCCCGACAGTAACGAAGAGGTAGTGTAACATGAGTGTTGGTATATCACTAGCTATGGGCCTTGTTCAAGGCTTTCAAAACAACATTGCTAAAGAAGAAGCCCGTCGTCTTGCTGACGATCAAAAGATAGACAAGATGGAAGAAATGCTTCTTCAAGCTCAACTTACGGGGGGCAAAAATTACAACTCTTCAGCAGGTAACAAGGTTGGAGAGTTGATAGCTTCAGCACGCACTGAATCTAAAAGTAAAAAGCCTATTGATATTTGGGGTACACAAACAGACGGGATTGATGTTGACCTTTCAAAAGTACAGGGCATTATGAACAACGTTGCTGACGTTGGGTATTCTGTAGGCGGTATAAACTTTAATACAGAGTGGAAGGGCGATGCTAATACTTCTAGAATGCTTCTTGGTGAAATGGCTGCTTTTGCTAACGAACCAGACTTAGAGGACAGACTGGATAACATGAGTGATAGACAGTTTATGTCATTCTTTAACGCTATGGGATCGTCTAGGTCTGCAATTTTAGCGGCTGCAAAAAAGAACACTAATAAAGATATGTACACAATCCCCGACATTATGGGAAAAGTAGATTCTGACAACTACGCAGGTCTTTACTTGCTTGATGAATACAAACAGGCTCGTTTTGGTGCAGCACCTTTAGTAATGGATGGAAGCCCTATTGGTGATTTAGATCGTAACATAATAGATGCAGTAGTTAAAAAACACCAAGAAAAAAACAACGGTCAAATGCCTGACTCTGTCGGAGCAAGCATTGTAGGTCCTGATGGTGAGATGGGCAACACTGTTCTTTCTGGGTACACTGACCCGCAAAAAGCTGTACTAGCAACACTCGCACAGAATTTAGGTGTTAGGCCAATTGATTTACTGTATTACTGGCAGCGTGATTTTATGATTTTGCCCGACGTAACACCCGAAGATCAGCAAGACGCGCTTGAAGGTGCAGTAACGTTTGGCACTACGTACAGAAATCCACAAACTTTAGACCCTGACGTAACACAAGGTCTTTATACTTTAGATCAATCTGGTCTAGATAACGCTTACAATAAACTGGCAGCGGCAGCAGGAACAGATTTTGAACAGCAACTATTTGCTTTAGTAGGATTCATGTCACCACCAGAACAAGGTATAGATGCAGATGAAGAGTGGGCTACTGTTAAAAAAATAAAAATAGAAACAATTCAAAAGTACGTGTTAAGAAAAATATTTGGTGACGATAAAGCTGACGGTGCCGACTTTAAAACTTTTGTTGATAATCAAAAAGAGTTAGACGGAACGGTTGTAGACCTTGAAGCTTTGGATGCAGAATTTTCTGCTCTTATAGCAGCCGAAGGAACACCTGACGAAAAGTCTACCCCACTGGGTTACATTGCTATGAAAGCCGCGCTAGAAGCTATATTTGATCCTAGTAGTGGTGCGTTTGGTGGTCTTATAAGGGACGTAGTTGGCTTAGTTAGCGTGAGTAACGATGGTGTTTTGGACTTAGAGGATGATGAAAATCTGACTACAGAGTATAGTGACGAACTAGAAAAACGTGTAGAACGAGCCAGAGTAAGAGGAGCAGAAAAAGGACAAGGCGAACAGTATGCACAACTAGAAGCCATGCGTATATCTTTGGCGTTTAGAATGGCTCGTGCTGCCGATCCTTCTGGCAGACTTTCTAATCAAGACATTGAACAGCAGCTTAGAAAGCTGGGTACAGACTGGCAAACAATGAGTCAAGCTAAATCGGCTGTAGGGGTAGCCATTAGAGAATTTAAAAACAAAGCAGCCCAATACAAAGTTCTTAGTCAATACGCAAACAGTTCACGTTCTGCTACGGCTCGTGATTACATGATTGTAGATGCCGCTATAGCCGTAGATCACGTTCGCAGAAATTCTAATATACGTGCCAACCCACCGGGTAAAGGTGCAAGTAGTAAAAGTAGTAGTGGTCAAATAGATGACCAGCCTACGTTTTCTTTGACATTTACAGATGATGAAGGTGAAGTACTACCCGCTTTTCAGCTAGGAGCAGACGGGATAGTTAGACACATGCAAGGTAATAACAGAGACATGCCAGTAGATAACGATACGCTTGAGTTGTGGAAAACTAACGTAGACCCCGACACATTGAAAGAGTGGGAGGCTAGTCAGTAATAAATGGTAAATCCTTTGATGAACAACGAAATAACTAACCAACAAACACGTCCTAAACCTAACGTGATTGATCCCGATGCTTTGCCTGAAACAGTAAATACCGCTGGCATGGTGGATAGTGCAGCCGAGTTTTCACGCGCTGCTATTCAACTTCCTGCAAAAACTGTAGAATCTTTTGGTATGACTGGCGGAAAAGGTGATGAAGATAGACCATACGCACTGAATGAAGAGGGAACATCCGTATTATCTACAGGTGATATGGCGGAACAAAGCATAAGAGATCAACAAAAGACACTGACTATAGACGAATTTAAAAGTCAAATTGGTGGGGGTCAAATTAAAAGAATAGGCAAAGACGACGAAAACTATTTGCGTGGATTGCTTGACACAGCTACTAATCCCAAATCACATCCCAAACATAAAAAACGGGCAGAAACAAAGCTGGAAGGTGCGTACAACAGGTTTTTAAATACTACAGAAGGTCCTAGCCAATACGTTACCTTTGGAAAAAAAGTTGCACCCGGAACATTTGAATTTTCTCCGTCTGATGACGCTGTGTTTGAAGGTGAAGACTCTGCGTTGTTTACCGTACAAGAAAACATATTTCGTGGAAAGCAACGTATTGCTCAAGTAGTGTTTAATAGATTTGACAAAACAGGGTTAGACCTAGAAGATCAAAAGCGAATTGAAAACATATTTATTCGTAATTTATCTAACGGAAATTTCTGGGACACCACTGTAGAAAAGTTATATGATGGTGGAGTCAGGGGACTTAACTGGGCTATCAGGGGCGGTATAAACTACGGCGCACACGCAATAGGTGCGCTTATGGAAACTGTAGGATCAGGAATAGCTGCGGGACTAACAGAACGTCAGTTTCGTGGTTTTATGGAACAATGGAAAGACGGAAAAAATACCCGCGAGGCAACTACGCAGTTTTGGAATAAAAATTTATCAGGCAGATTTGCCGTACAAGAATTATCAGGTGCCATGAACGACATGGTTCGTGACGGTCTTAAACAGCAACTTATAGACGGAGAAATTACAAAAGAAGATTACGAAAGAATTGTACAACAAACAATAAAAATTCCTGATTCTGATGAAACCGAAACTTTACAACGTCGGTTTATTGACGAAGAACTTGCTCAAAGTTTACTGAATGACTCTGTAAATAACTTATCAGGTAGTGAACAGTACGCGGCTGTTTTAATCGAAACTATGGTGAGTATGCTGGGTGTTGGTAAGTTTAAAAAAGCAGCAGGTATTAAGACCCAGAAAAAAGTTAAAACTGCGGTTGACCTTATTATAGAAAAAGCCCGTGACCCACAGGGCAGTGAATTTTATAAAAGTCTTGCAGGACAACTGGTAGGTAAAACACCTCTACAACAAGCCCGCATACTTAAAACAAATAAACAGATTAGTAGTTTTAATGAAAAGTCTTTGTTGTATGCTATGGGTTTGGATAGAGTAGACGACAACATGAAAAGGCTTGCAAAAGACCGGGATGAATTGTCGTATCGGATGCGTGAAATTAGACGTGACGGTGGTGATATAAACGGATCAGAATACAGAAGTCTGGAAATGCAATACAATCAGCTAACCAACAGAACAATTACAAAGTACGTGACTGGAAGAGTATTCCCTTCCCTAAAAGAAAACTTTGTTGAAGCTGTTCCTATGTCATTTTTTATGCACAACTTTGGTTCCCTGACGGGATTGTTTGAGGACGATAGACTAGCTGCAGAAGGCTTTGGAGGATTAGCCTACATTCTTGTAGGAAAGCCAATGGCTAATCTTAGTGGAAAGGGAGCGTACTGGTTAAACCAACAAGGTGGGGATGTTGTTAACAAAGTCTACAAAGGCTTCGACGCTATGGCTGATTACGTAGTAAGTACGGGAACAGGCGGCAGAGTAAGACTAAAAGGATTTTTTGCGGATAGAGATATAGACGCATACGCCAAATGGTACGAAGGCGAAACAGGAAATAAACTTAGTGTAGAAACTAGAAAGTCTTTGCAGTATGTAGGTCGTTTGTCAGATGCTATGACGGATGATGCCCGCGATCAAGTTGTAGATAATATGGTCGATCATCAGCAACGCTTAGATAGAATACTGTCTGAATTTGATAGCACAATTAAGATAGACGTAAACGGCAACGAGTACAGTGAACGGTCTATGATGGCTGAAGATTTAAAACAAACATTTGCTTCTCAAACTGGACTAACGTGGATGCAAGCTGCTGCAGAACTAAACAGGTTTAGCATCAGTGCAAGAAGTGCCAACTCACTAGCCCAAGTAACTGACACTACACAACAGACTCTAGCCGCAATGAACGGTCTGGATGCAAGCAAACGTCTTCTAAAGAAACTACAAGAACGTTCAATGAAATCAACTTCTGGCTTTACTGGTGAAGCTAATTTACGCAAGACTCCAGCATCTGATCCAGCCAGCCAATCAGAATTAAGTAAATTTACGGATGCTTTGTCTGTCTCTGTTCAACAGCAAGAGAAAGCCCTAAGTACCGCAAAAACAACTATGATAAAGCAGATACAAGATTACAGAGCAGCGGTGTTGGCTGATCCTAAAGCGGAACTACCAGCAAACGTAACTGAAATTTTAAATGCAAATCAAGTTGAATTAGAACTTTCTGTGCTGACGGATGTATCTGGTGAAGGAGCCATAGACGCAGTAAAACGCCATGCAGAACTTGCAGAAGAAAGCAGACTTCTGTTAGCAGAACGGGCTAGAAACGCATCATCCTTTAGAAAAGATGTAGTAGCACACAAGCGCATGACTTCCAGAAATCTTGAAATTATGATGCACGATCACCTGTCTGCTGCTAGGAAAAGAGCAAAGCGGGGCTTCAAAAAAGTGGACGCTATGGCAGCAAAGATGGGAGCGACTGTAGATATATCAGATATGGTAACTGCTTTAAAGGGGTTTTCACCCGACGAAGGCATGGAACTAGCACGCTTCTTTAGAAGGGACTCTAAGTTTTTTATGGGAACTTTGGGCAAAAAAGCATACACTGCTATGAATCGAATAGCTGTTAATTCACTAAAGTCACTGGAAGGTCAATCCTATGAACAATTAGTAGAACTGGCAACTAATCCTGATTCACCACACTTTATACGTGAGTCTGGTGTACGTCCACTGGACATTGCTTTGTATTGGCAAAGCAGAGAAGGAAGTAGCTTTAAAGGGCTAGTAGCTACTCCCGGAGAAGTTATGGATGTGTACTCTGCATTTAGGGACTATGCTGTACGCACCAACGATGCAAGTTTAGCTAGTGTGTATCAGTCATATGCAGACACTGTATCTAACACTGTGAAGCAACAGGCACCAGAAATACATGCTGCTTGGGAAGAAGCCCGAACAACATATAAAAAAGAATGGTTTGAAAGACTTCGTGTGGGTGGACCTTTGGCAATGGTACACAAAAGTCAAGTGGGGGATATAAAAGAGTCTGCAAAAGTAGACAACCCCGATGGTTCTTATCTAGAAGAGTTTGGTATAGGTGAAACAATACCTGAAGGTAAATTAATTGCTTCTATGACCAATGTGGCCTATAGAGGCACTACACCTTACGACGCATTTGATCCTATTATAAAAAGAATAAACACGGCGTTGTCAGGTGATAAACAATCTGCTGATGAGGCGTTTGATGAAATTGTTTTAATGATGGATGAGTTGACTCAAGAATTTAGTGATGAAGTAAGCGGTTCTGTTTTTGATACCACAACAGGAGATGGATTAGCAAAACTAGAATTACTTAGGGCAAACTTCACAGAATTAGTATACTCTAAGTGGGGTGCTGATGTTATGAGTGAGTTAGGAGATGCTAGTGATTTAGATATAGAAGCTATAAAAACTGGCGGATATAATTTTTCACGAATAGAAAGAATAAAGAATTTACAAGATGCGTTAACCGTAGCTGTCAGGGGTGCAGACGGAACAATAAAAAGAGAAACGCTAGTTGATTTAACTACTATGGCAGAACAAGAGCGTGGCATACACAAACTTATACAACTAGAAACCTTTGACACTTTAGCATTAAACAGGTATCAAAACGAAATAGCTTCATCGTTGGATGCAGTTGTACGAAAAGTTGGTGGCGACCTTACGGGAGTTATGGACTTGGGCATGAAAGAAATACGAAGCATAGACCCCGACACAACTCCTCAACAGTTTTTGCAAAAGTATGTCATTGGTCACGGGCCAGAAAAGCTAGAGCGATTACGGGACACACTTCTACTAAAACTGGGTGATAAGTTTACAGTTAAAGTAGAAGGAAAACCAGACATAGTTTACGACACAGAAGAAATAATAGATTCTGGAATTAAGAACCTACTTATCAACGGTATTCTAGATCATGGGGGATCAGCACCTATTCCCGGAAGAATGTCTACGGGATTAAATGGACAGAAGTATGTTAATGAAGGAATGTACACGCCCCAAAACATAATCAAGATGTTTGAAAATGAAGAGATGGTAGAAACTCTGGGCAGATACATAGACCCAGATCATCAACAGTTTATACTTGATATAGCTGAACAGTTATCCCTTGCTGCAACTTCGGGGGCAGTAGATAGTTCGATTGCATCTCAGATACCTAAAATAACAAACGTAATGAAACCTATGGGAATTAATCAATTAATATCCCGTTCGTTTAACCTTGCTCGTGGCATGGTTAGCCCAACGTACGTGGCTGCAGAACTAGGTGTATCCCTTGCATCTCAAGCGGGCTTAGACATGATGAAGATGGCAGCAGGAAACAAAGAAGCTTCTGACCTAATGTTGCGACTCATCAAGTATCCAAAGACAATGACTAAAGCAGACTTAGATACCTTTGACAATCTAGTAAAAGGTTTTATAGTTACAGAACTAGGTACGCTTGGTATTTTAGGACAACAAAAACTAGAAGGTCTGTTTGTTGAAGTAGATAATATACTAGCACAACCAACTGACGTTGACCAAGACGATAAGCCTCGTATTAATCCTGCTGTTTTTCCTGAAGAAGCAAAGGCAGCAGAAAACCCTAGCGACTATTACGCTACTGCACCTTAACATGGAGAAATATAATGAAGACCTACACTAACGGGCAGCGCAAAGGCATGATGTATGGTGGTGCTGCAAAAACAAAGCCAATGATGAACGGTGGCATAGCAACAAAAAAACCCCGCAAGAAAGCTTACGGGGGTGGCATGATGACAGCTACACAGGGTCAGCAGAACATGATGCAAAACAACATGATGCAACAGCCCAAGATGAAAATGGCAAAGGGTGGCAAATCGTTTCCTGATTTGACAGGAGATGGTAAGGTAACTAAGGCCGACATCCTCAAGGGACGCGGAGTCACACGTACCTAGTTGACTTCTCCAACGCTTCGTTAGACCACGACTGCAGATAACGTAACAGGGATGCTATTGAGTGCGAACCATCGTACTCCGGCATCCCC
>Ga0209336_10001866_pt1 | contig 10094 bp, 22 predicted proteins | sample LinPmetageLP32_FD_184042 | JGI IMG/M metagenome (GOLD analysis project Ga0209336, IMG submission 184042) | Marine viral communities from the Pacific Ocean - LP-32 (SPAdes) (version 2) | ecosystem: Environmental > Aquatic > Marine > Oceanic | place: Pacific Ocean | collected 2009-08-23 | reverse complement strand
ATTAGGACAGGTCGATCTGCACTGCGATGTCACCAGCATGCAGATGCATATGGCGATCAGGGGGCTTAAAGCCAGCGCGGTCTAGTATGTCTTTGCTCGCTTCCAACTGCACATACTCACTCTTAGCCCCCCTCGCCAATTGCAATAACTTCGATGCCGCAACAGTAGCATTCAGACCGAGTGCTTCACCAACTCTCACCAGCATATACTGTTGCACATGAGGCAAGCGCAAAGTCTTATGTGCCGTGACTCTCCCGCTTTCGCCTTTCGCATATCCTGCGGCCTCGGCGGCCTCGCTTATGCTACAGCCGTTTGCTACAAGCGTATCCACCAAAGCGGTCTGTTTCTCTGTCAAACTCTTAGCTACATCACTCATATCTTAATCCCTGTTGCATTAACCCCCCCTTGTGTTCCCCCCCTATTTCGATCAAATAGCACGGTACTGTCAACGCACAAAACTCACATCCAAACCGCTTGACATGATTTATCCAGATCGCTCAGATTTCACCGCATCAGCCTGTGTTGCTTCTCCTGCTATGTGGTTGCCGATTCCCTGCTGACGATTCCTTATGCCTCACTGCATTTCGATGCCGAGCGCGACATGGAGCCTAGTCTTCGACCAGGCTTCTTGTCTTCTTTGCGCTCTGCAACTCCCTGCCCGATCCATTCCTCGCTTCGCTCGTCCCGTGTTGGGGTTGCGCATCGAAAGGACAGCAATGCATTCCCTCGTCTTATCGCAGGGGAATAGTCCCCTGCCACATTGGAGAATACAATTATGACTGATACTTTTGTAAAATCTTTCGCTCAAGCTCTGGAAAAATCATATCCACAAGCTCAGAACCATAAAAATACATACGCACGCAACTACATGCTCCGTTGCATTGTCGATCAAGCACACTGGCCTATGAATACCAAGCGCAACGACGAGGCGGCAAAGACTGCCGCAGTCGGTGAAATGCTTAATGAGTCCACTGCTACCGAAAGCACAACATCGGGCAAGATCACACAAAAAGCTGGTTCTAAAACTATCGGCTCTCAACATTGGGATGAGACAAAAGTTAACCAGCTAATTGACTATGCAGAACGTGATGCATACGAAGCTGATTGTCATCAAAACTTCCTCAAAGAACTGATCCAAGTTTTTGAGACAGTGACAGGTGACAAATACACACCCAAGGCACAGCGCACCCCATCAAGCAAGCGTGATCCTAAAGCTTGGTTAGCTACACGCAACAAAGCGGCATAATCCCAACATTAGGCGCACCCGAAAGGGCTGCGCCTTTCATCTCTCCCTCGGGCGGTTCAGTGTCGGCAAAGGCTCCGACGCTAGCCGCCTTTTTTATTGCTTATGAATAGGATCGGGCGCGGCTCCTACATAGAGCTAGCGCGGCCGAGCCTGTTTATAACGCAATGCCGTTAGGCGAAACCAACCCAAATCAATATCAAACATAATGCATTTTATCCTGCATTTTCCCACAATTCCCATTGTTACTGTTGCATTAATGCAGTACAATAATGGTATTGAAAAGGAGCAAACAAAATGAAAACGAACGTAGTTAATTTTGAAAATATTCTTGTCGAACAAGTAGCACCTGCACTCGATTGTCCTTCAAGTATTACAGATATTGTGGCGCATGTTGCCGTAGCTAATCCAGAAATAGATGCAGAAAAACTAATGCATCGCATGGTGACAGCATGGGAACTCAATTTCCTTTCATCATACGAGATGGCACAGGCTGATTACGAAAGCATGACATCAGGAAAGGAAGGTGCATGATGCTTATCACACGCACCCAATTATCATCATTATCTGACCATGGTTCACCCGCCGATAGAGGCAGTGCAGATGCATATTATGGCAGGGAATACTCACCGCATCATTACCCATTTAGATCAGGTCATATCATGGGCGCGCGCGTAAGCGTACGCGGAATGACTAGCACAGAAATCAATGAGTATTCGGATGCATATGAAAACGAAACAGACAGAAAGGTTTGGTAGTCATGTCAAAATTTGATGAAGTAACAAAGAAAATTATTGAGCAGGTCGAAGCAGGTTCACCGCCATGGATCAAACCATTTGGCGGCGGCGCATCACCTATGCCGAAACGCATCACTGGCGAAAGCTATAAAGGCATCAACATTTTGCTATTGTGGATGGAGCAACAGCCACAAGCAACATGGATGACTTATCGCCAAGCTACCGAGCTTGGTGCGCAAGTTCGCAAAGGTGAAAAAAGTACAAAGGTTTGCTATGCCGCACCTGTTACCAACAAAAATGATGAAACCTATCAGGTCTATAAATGGTATTCTGTATTCAATGCAAATCAAATTGATGGATTGCCTGACCAATATTATGTCAAGCATGAGGAATTTATAAACCCTGACTCACCTGACGTAAACGCTGACGAGTTTATCGAAGGTAGTGGCGCATCAATTCGCTTTGGTAATACCAGCGCATTTTATATGGCAAGCCAAGATCGCATTGAAATGCCAGCGTTTAGTGGTTTCAAATCTGGATTAGATTATTACTCAACTATTTTACATGAGCTTACGCACTGGACAGGTCATATGTCACGATGCGACCGCAACTTTAGTTCAAAGCGAAAAGAATATGCCATTGAAGAACTGGTTGCTGAAATGGGTGCGGCATTTCTCATGTCACATCTTGGCCTGACGCCATCAATCAGACCAGATCATTCTAGCTACATATCAAGCTGGCTACAGGCATTAAACAACGATACCAAGTTTATCTTTTCTGCCGCATCTGCCGCATCTAAAGCGGTGCAGTTTGTCATTGATAAACAAACAAACAAGCTTGAGGAGGCGGCATAACATGAACAACAAATCACATAACATATTAATAGAAGTGATCGAATGGTTAACCGCAAAAGCTAACACCATTCCAACAAACTCAATGTCTGGAATAGCGCAGTTAAATCTATTGATTGAGTTAACAAACTTCATAAGTGAGCAGGAAGCAAAAAATGATAACTCATAAACAAACGCTTCATGAGTTTAATTATCGTGGAAGTGTAGTGACAATTAGTCACTGCATTTTCGTGAACAACCCATACCCCATGTCTCACTACGAAATCCAAGCCGTACCAGCCGTACCGCTACCCATGACAGAGACAGGCTATAAATCCCTTTTCATGCCGTACTATGACCAAGATTTAGATCGCCTAAAAAAAGTGTCAGAGACATGGAAAGAAGAATGCACTCACGAAATCCAACCGTCTTTATTTTAGGAGATAAAAATGAAACAACCACGCGTGTATCGGAGTAAGCATCCAAATTTTAAATTGCCGCGTAATCAGGTCATACCTGACAAGCGCGAGATTGCTTACAACAAAGCATATGCCGAAGCAGTAGCCGAAGGCATCAACTCAATGTCAGACCTTGACATAGCCATTAATGAAAAAATGGACGAAGCAGGTTTTGTTAGAGGAGATGTTTAGATGCCAGCAGGTAAACCAGTAGATGTAATTGAATACCGTTGCACCAAACCAATACCACAATACAGATCGCAAGCGGCACAAATAGCCATGCGTTTAGAAGTAGGTGAACGTGTTGTTGTTGCTGATAGAAAAAGCGCAGAGCGTGTGAGAGACGCAATGCGCTATAGAAATATAGGTTATACGATCAGAAAAAATAATGATCCTGAGGATCATGCTGGCTATTCAGTTTGGCGATTGTCTTAGTTTTCGTAGCTTTTAATTACTTGCATAAATTTTCCAAGAACATCTACATCTTTAATCTTCAATAATTCTGGTGGATTATTGTGAGTTATGATTGTGCTACCCTCTAATTTGGTGGCGCAATTTAATTTGTTTTCGCGTATAAATAAAATGTAATTACCAACTTCAAACTTTTTATCACGACGTACAACAATGGTGTCGCCTAAAGATACTGATGTAGTTACACATTCAAAAGAAGATATGTAAGCGGCTATATCGCCATCCAAATTATACACGCTCATTACTCCCGCACTAACAATCTCACCGCATTCCAATGCTTCATACACAGGAACTACGCGTGAATTAGCCTCATTAATTTCTGCTGCTTGACTCAATTGGGGGGATGAACCAGCAACGTATATAAGTTTAGCTAGGGTTTTACTTGATGGTGTAAACTTAGCACCGTTAAGAAACCTAGTTATATTTGTTGGACTTGTACCAGCTAATGTAGCCCAACGATTTGCAGACCATTCCCTGCTATTCATAATTTGACGCATCCATACTCGGATTGCTTTAGTTTCGTAATCTTCCATTCAGTTTAAGACCTCCGCTTTGTCCTGCACAATAACACGACAAAAGGTCAACCGCATCAGAATGAAATGCATTAAATCACAAGAAAAACTATTGCGCAATCATGCATTAATGCACTAATAATGAAGGATGAAAAGTTATATAGAACAATTACAAGATTGTGCCAACGATGCTGGTATTGAATTATTACAGGCATTTAAGAACACTGGCATACCGACATCAACATTTTATCGTGCAAGAAACGGTACGGATTTGCACCTTGCTACGGCTCAAAAGGTTTATGATGCAATCAGAATTCACGCATTACAAAGAACCGCAACAAATATCTAACTCTTGGCAAACTGTTGTTAATAGTTTGATACAAATCCGTCATGAGACTGGCATATCTCAGGAAGCATTAGCCGACCGCATTGGATGCGCTTCTTCATTAGTACACAAGTGGGAACAATATAAAAGAGTGCCATCAAACTTTCTTTTAATCTGTTGGATGGATGCACTTGGCGCGGAAATCAAAATCACTACAAGACAAAACAGGTAAGGCACATAAATGCCAGGCATGTGGTGATGTCACTCCATGGTTTGTTGTATATGCACACGGCATTGTCATATGTATAACCTGCCATGAGGAACAAAGATGGCAACATCTCAGCGCAATAAAGGAAACTACCATGAAAAATGGTGGGTCGAATGGCTCATATCGTGTGGCGCGAAAGCGAAAAGGCAACCACTCTCAGGACAATTGGGTGGGGAATTTAGCGGGGACATCCGCATCAAAACAAAAACAAAAACCCTCATAGCTGAGTCTAAATATCAAGCTACAGGCAGGGGTTTTAGTTTTCTTACCAAAACACATAAAGAACAACCAGCCGACATCTATCTTTTAAAGCAAAAGACAGGTCCAAACTTTGTGTGTATCGAAGCAAGCAATCCTATAGCCAAAGCCATAATTGGATGGCTAGCCCATAGATAGCTAGCCATCAATTATAGACCAACCGTGTCTTTATTATCATGCATTTATGCTTGGTAATTTGTCAACTATTGTGCAATACTGTAGCACTAATGCAGTACATCAAAGGAGTTTAATATGAATAATTTATATAGATCAAACGCACCAATCACTAGCATCGAAGCGGCTGAAAGCATTGATGTCAGCAGATTAGAACAGATAGTTTTAGAAGCTATAAAAAAATTAGACGGATGTATTTCAGATGAGGTGCGTATGTATTGCAGTAAATACCATGGGATTGATACCTATTCATCTGTGACTGCAAGGTTTGCTTCATTAAGAGACAAAGGTTTAATCACATATTCTGGTGATATTAGAAAAGGTCATAGTGGCAGAGGTCAGCGTGTAATGGTGGCTGTATGAGTAATGTAATAAACTTATTTTCGTCACATGATGAACCAATCGATGATGATAGACATCAATTTCACAATGAAGAAATGATTATAGTTTTAGCCAGTAGAAAACTACATGAGATGATAGTCGAAAGAAACTCTGGTGAAGATGATTGGGATGCTGATGATCTGCATTGCTTTAAAGAAGCTATCGTTGAGTATATTGGTAAATGTGATAGTGACGCAGATGCATGGTCTGACATTACCAAAAACATGGTTCGTAACATGATGCAGGAAACAATAAATGTTTAGTCACATGGCTGAAGCTATGAAAATATCTAGCCTTGATGCGCTTACGAAATGGCTATTGGTAAACATATGCGATCATGCGAATGAAGATAGTATATGCTGGCCTAGTCTTAACACACTTGCTCGTAAAACCTGCATGTCAAAAGCTAGTGTTGCTAGAAAGTTAAACCTGCTTGAGCAAGCTGGATACATATCTCGCAAGCAAACACCATATGCTAGCACGACCTATCACATTGTCTCACTCAGAGACAACCCTGTCTCACAGGGAGACAGCCCCCCTGTCTCACACGGAGACTGTAAGCTACCATCTTTAACCAACCATGAAGCACCTAAAGGTAGAGCAACACTTGTGCCTTTAGATTGGTTGCCAAGTGACAAGCTTAAAAACGAAATCAATCTTAGCCAACATCTTAATGCAGAAGGAATTGTAAATCATGAGTTTGAAACAGCTAAGTACATCGACCATTCCCACGCCAAAGGTAGAAAGCTTATCAACTTCGATGCAGGTTATAGAAACTGGTGTCGAAACGCTGTCAAGTTCGCAACAGCAAGCAGGGCTGGCAAGGCTAATGGAAATAAACAATCCAATCCAAGCAACCACCAATCTGTACGCTTCCGTGAGTACCTTAATAAAGTCTCTTGAGGCGCGTCACACACAAGACTTCACCTTATTAGGTTACAAGATAGGTGATGAAGATTTAGGCGATCTGTATAAGGCTCTTGGGTACGTTAACAAAGCATTGGTATCGCTACCTCATAAAGAAATACAGCAACGCATAGCAGTTATGTGCAATGTCATTACATTAGCTAATAATTTTGATCCTGATATGTTGGCTTTGAGAGGCAAAGCATTGGCAGATGAATTAGTTAAATACCCTGCTGATGTAGTAGTCCATGCGTTTGAAGAAATTAAAAAGACATGCAAGTTTTATCCAAGCTTTGCAGAGTTTTATCAGCATATAGAATTTAGATATAGACCGCGTAGATTATTGCGTGATGAACTGCATAAATGCATTGCAATTAAAGAACGTGATGCTAGAATGCTTAAATAATACAGGATGCGTTTGCTAAACATGCACTTGTATAGGGGGTGTGTCTTTTTTCCGTTTGTTTTTTTACACACCCCCACCCTCTAAGGAGATTGTTATGAATAGAAAAGGTTTTATCGGCGGGTCTGATCTGTACAAGCTACAGCGTGGCGATTGGCATGATCTATGGGAAATTAAAACAGGTAGAAAAGAGTCAGAAGATTTATCCGATTTATTCCAGGTCCAACTTGGAACGCAAACAGAAATGTTTAACCTGCAATGGTTTGAAAAAAAGACAGGTCATATCATCGAACAGCTACAAGCTGAGTATGAAATGAATTGGCAAGGCATCCCATGTAAAGGCCAGCTTGATGGCATATTAGATAATGGTGATGGGATTGAGTGCAAGCACACCAACAGCCGCAAAGAAATGCGTGACATGCTTGATGCATACATGGGTCAGGTGCAGTTTTATATGTGGGTGTCTAATCGTCATCGCATGCATATGTCTGTGATATTTGGCAATCAATGGGATACTTGCTTAGTCAAGCGTGACGAAATCCTAATGACTAAATACAAAGAAATGATTGCAGAGTTTTGGGAGTATGTGCGCTCTGATACACCGCCGCCCAAAGATAAGAGTGTTAAAAAGGTTGATTGGAACCATGTCGAGATAGATGGGTTGGTTGCCAGAGATGCAAGCAAAGAAAATTACTTTGTCGATACAGCACAAGAATACATCCACACATTAGAGACAGCTAAGAAAAATGAGTCTCTCAAAAAAGAACTGCGCTCAATGATTAATGATAACGAGCGTGAAGTTTTCTGTGACGAGTTGTCAATTCGTCGTGACAAACGTGGTGCTTGCCGCATCAACATAAACAAAGGAGCCGCATAAAATGGCAGAAATTAGAAAACTAAAAGAAGATCAGGCAGTCAGTGTGTTTGAACGCCTATCTAATATAGATACATCTAATCTTAAAAAAGAAAAGATGGGTAAGCATACCTATCTAGCATGGGCTGACGCATGGGCTACTGTAAAGAAAGCCTGTCCAGATACGTCATTCCAAAAGCATACCTTTGAATACAATCATCCAGAGAACGGCATTAGACAACTGCCTTACATGATGGATCAGTTTGGTTATGCCTATGTGCAATGCACCGTGACCATCGAAGGTATAGACGTGACAGAAACCTATATGGTTTTAGCGCAGGGTAACAAGTCAGTTACAGCCCCAACAAGTTTTCAAGTAAATACAGCACTACAACGGTGCTTAACTAAGTGCTTGGCCTATCATGGGTTTGGCATTCATATCTACCGTGGCGAAGAATTTGCCCAAGAGGAAGGATAAATACTATGTCAGATTATGATGACACAAATAAAGGTGCTGTTTACACACCATTCGCAGATCAAAAATTATTAATGTCAGGCAAGCTAGATGTTGATGGTGATAAGAAAGGCGTGTTCTTAATCAATGGTACTGATAGAGAAGGCAATGACATCTTCATAGTAACGCAACGCATTGGCTCTATGTACTTCAATGAAAATGCAACAGATGACAACAACCAGCCTAATTACTCAGGACCGATGGATGGCAACATGCGTCTTGCAGGTTGGACAAAAACATTTGTTAAAGATGGCGAGACAGTTAAATACTTAGCATTAAATCGCAGTGAAAAGCGGTCATCGCAAGATAATAACAATCAATCACAACAGGCCAGCAACAGCAATATACCCGCACCAATAGATCAGAAGGCAATGACAGATGACCGCATACCATTTTGACACACTAGCTAGAACATATGGCATTGATGTTGAAACATTGAAACGACATATCCGCAAGCACAAACTTCAGTTCTTGCGTATAGGTCATTCCCATACTATGAATGATGCACAAGTGCAGTTATTAGTGGAATCAATGACAACATGCTTTCTCTCTACAAAAGAGGCAACATTTGGCACGTTAGAGGAACAGTCTCTTACGCTGGTGAAGTCAAAAAAATCCGCAGGTCAACCGAAAGGAAAGCCAAGAGGGAGGCCGAGGAAGTCTGCCGCGCTCTTGAACAGCGCACATTAAATGAAATGAGGGGTGGGATAAATCTCACCCCCTTCAATGAAGCGGCTGATAAATGGTTAAGTAAAATTAAGTGTGACACGGATAAAAGAAATGCAAAGCTACTTAAGAAACATTTTAAGTCGATGCCAGTATCGGCTATCGACGCAGAAGCATGGGAAAAGTTTGTAAGGTTGAGGCTAAAAGGTTGTGTTGGAAGTTCAATCAATCGTGTCAGAACTAGCCTTGTATCTATATCAAGCCATGCTTCTGCACCATATATAGCAGATGAACTAAACAAAGAATTAGAAGATGATGATCGAATGAGATTTCTTACGATCACAGAACAGCATAAATTATTAAATGCATATGCCCCATTTATTAGACCATATTTTATTACACTTGCTTACCAAGGTTTCAGAAGACAAGAAACTTTAAACATAAAAAAGAGTCATATTAATTATGATACAGAGACAGTTACTATCTGGCGCAAAAGTAAAACACATCCAAACGGAAAGCGACAATTAGTGCAATTACATAACAAGACCATTGATGCTTTAAAATCTATGCCAAAAACAGATAACGAATATCAATTCACAAATAGATTTGGAAAGCCTTATGCAAGTGGTGATAGTTTAAAAGGAATACATACAAGAGCATGCAAAAATGCAGGGATACACGACTTTACTATACATGATTGGAGACATCATTGGGCTAGTCATATGATGATGAATGGTTCTAATATTAAAACTCTAATGAAATTAGGTGGTTGGGCTACTGAACGAATGGTTATGAAATACGCAGATGTATCTGATGAGCACATGAAGGACACACTAAATAAATTAAAATGATAAAACGTAAACGTAAACAGATACTTATAAACAACGTACTTACCCTTGGTAAGGGTGAGGTCGTGAGTTCGAATCTCACTGGTAGCACCATCTTCCCTATTATTATCAAAGAGTTAGTTGTTGTTTTTATTTTTGTAGCAACCTGCATTTATGCATTTTCTTAATATTCTTTAATATTTTTTAATACTTCATTAATGCATTTAGACACATAGCGAACACACAAAGGACACAACATGGGTAGAAA
>Ga0209336_10001864_pt1 | contig 10097 bp, 15 predicted proteins | sample LinPmetageLP32_FD_184042 | JGI IMG/M metagenome (GOLD analysis project Ga0209336, IMG submission 184042) | Marine viral communities from the Pacific Ocean - LP-32 (SPAdes) (version 2) | ecosystem: Environmental > Aquatic > Marine > Oceanic | place: Pacific Ocean | collected 2009-08-23 | reverse complement strand
TAAGGTTCGTCAGTAAGACTAGCTGGCATTAACCCGTTTGCACAAGAAAACTTTAAATATTTATATAAACTTTTGCCATTTATAACCTCTGCTTGTATTCCAGTATACCCTTCTTCTTTACAAAGGTTTACAAACGGATGCCAAAAGCCATTTTCAGCAAAAAGAAATGTCCTAGAATTAGTAGCGTCAGGACGAACGACAAACCCTTTTGCAACTATTTTATTCCCGTTATCATCGGCTGGAATTATTACAACAGGGTAATCATTTAACGAACACACATAAAGCCAGTCGGCTGTTTCACCAGTTGTTAAAATAGTATTGTAGTAATTGTAGTTAGGCGCTTCACTTCCTTCGTATTTTGGCATTGTCCCTTCAGTTATATAGTAAGGTTGCCCAGCCCCCCAGAATGATTCGGCAACTTCAGAGCTTACAGAATTTACCTTTGTGCATGTATAACTCATCTATATTTTCTCTATAGGTTAAAAGTAACAGTAACAGTGTTGCCGAACGCGGGTAAGTTGCTGGTTGCGGTTTGCGTCCACTGATCTACGTCTTTAGTCATGCTTGTTCTAGTAAAAGTAACGCCATTAACCACACATGTTGACCAAGAAGTTGATCCTCCGTCAATTTCAATAAATATTTTACCAACAGCGTATTTAACCTGCCTAAGAAATGCTCCTCCTAAAATATCAATAGTGTTATCACTTAGCGAACCGTACGTAGGCGTTACATTTTGATTTCCTCCAGCAGAGCCGTAGCCAGCTTCTGCTATTTTCCCAGTAATCCCACCAACAGTCATAGTAGTAGACCAAGCAGTAACACTACTAGACCCAAAAAAATCAGTCAGCGATATAGCACCACTAGTAGGCACACTTGCATTGGTGGTTGTGTTTGGAACAAGGCTGCCGCCCCGGTAGTATTCCGTTAAAGCATGCGGAGTACTTCCGCCAAACTCAGTAACAAGGTCTGTTATGCTGATAGGAGCTGAACTTGTGACCGCCATTATCTATCCTCTAATTCTTCTACTTTATCCGATAACTCTTTAACTGCTTCAATCAATACGCCTACTAAATTACCATAAGCCACCGATAAGTGTTTATCTTCTGTGTCATCTGTAACCACTACTTCAGGCATAACTTCTTGCATCTCTTGTGCAATAACACCTACGGCGCGGGTTGCTTCGTCGTCGTGCCTATCAAAGTATACGCCACGCATTTCTTTTACTTTATCTAACGCGCTATCAATGGTTTCAATGTTTGATTTAAGGCGTATGTCAGAGCTAACCGTTACGTTGGTAGCCGCAGTAATAGTGCCTGTGGAGGTAAGATTCCTATACCCTGTAATGTCTTTGTTGCTGTCTACAATAACCGCTTTAGACGCTGCAATAGTCCCTGCTGTAATACCATCGACCAGGTTAATCTCTGCCGCTGTGCTGGTTACACCGTCTAATATATTGAGTTCTGCTGTTGTGCTAGTTACGCCATCAAGGAGGTTGAGTTCTGCCGCTGTGCTGGTCACACCATCGAGGATATTAAGTTCTGCTGTTGTGCTGGTCACACCGTCTAATATGTTTAACTCTGCGGTAGTGCTGGTTACACCATCGAGGATATTTAACTCTGCCGCTGTAGAAGTGACGCCGTCTAATATATTTAACTCTGCGGCGGTAGCTGTGACGCCGTCTAATATATTTAGCTCTGCTGCTGTGGCTGTAACGCCGTCTAATATATTTAGCTCTGCAACCGTACTGGTTAAAGTAGTAGTCCCGTCATTCAAAGCGTTGTAAACTGTTGTGCCAGCTAAGTTAACATCAGTTAATAAATCATAAACTACCGCGCCACCACCTGCTCCATCAGTAGCAATCATCTTTACCTGGCTTGCTAAAACGGCAACATTTGCTCCGGTTCCTTGAGAAAAAGTAAGTGTATAGCTTGTTGCATTTTCAATTATCCAAACCTTTGAAAGCGTGTTTGGGGCAATAGTTACTGTACATGCTTGTCCACCGCCAGTGCATTTTAAATAAAAACTCCGGGCTTCATCAGAAGCTCCGTCAGCAAGTGTTATGGTATGCGTTGACGCATCAGCGATTGCCTCAGATCCATAGCTAAAAGCTTCAGATATCAGCTCTAAATTTGTATTAGTTGTTGTACCCCAGGAGCCGCTTTGATCTCCTGTGCCTATTTCTTCTAATCGAAGATCATTTACATATGTGCTTGCCATTTGCCTATCCTTTAAGCCGCTATATCATTCCAGTTAGGTGTTTGCGCTGTATTTACTTGAGCCCAGCTAGGTGTTTGTGAGTCAGTTATCGCGTTCCAGCTAGGTGTCTGTGCATCATCAATAGGAAGCCATGTATTGACCGAGCCTATTTGACCAGTAGCTTGAACACCAGTAACTTTAAATTCATCTACAACCGGTTGCCCGTATGGACCAGAAAAATATTGCCCTCTACTCCAGCCGCTATATGTTGTGTTAGCCATTATGCAAACCTTATTAATGCGCCGGTTGCTGTTTCAGCCGGAAAATCTATTCTAAAATCAGGGTTACTGGTTTTATCAATACCAAAGTCTAACACGCAAACGGCTCTGTTACTTTGAGATGAATTATATATCAGCGCTCCACGAGCAGTTATGCTTGACGAATTCCAAAAAGCATCTTCAAAGCTACAAACAGCCGTAGTTCCTGTTGTTTCTGGGCTTTTGTTTGTAAGAGTAAACCCCCCAGAATCATAGTTTGTTCCGCTTACTTCGTTTGATGTAGCGTAAACTGTAGTTGTAGCATCTAAACTTGCGCTCGATGTATACAAAGCTATTTTAAACGTGTGGCCTCCAGATGCTTTAAAATTATGCACCCCTTCAAGCACTTCTTGTTTAAATGATGTACACATTGCTTCTGTTATAGCCATAATTACGAAACATCTCTTCTTAATGAGTCATATCGGTACTCATCCCTAGAATTCCTGCCCTCACTCAAGTTTTTCAAAAATTGCAGAGCTTCGGTAAACCTTCCATTATATAGAGTCAATAAATCTTGCTCTCCTTTCATAAAAGTATATGCCTCAACTAAAGAGCCGTAAAGCATTGCTAGAGTAGCATTTGTACCTAACCAGCTTGTTCCATCGCTTGTTGCAGTGATAGATTGAGGCCGATAGAAATAATGCAGTTCTGCGGAATATCCTTGATCTGGAGTAGGGGCTATTAAAAAAGTTGTATCATCAAAATCAGCATAGTACTGAGGAGTACCTGTAGTAGCCGGGTTCGGTGTGTAATCCTGTAAAAACGTAACGTGCTTGTATAACAAAAAGTCATTGTTTGAGCTGTTAACAGCACTTAATGAAAAAGGTGCTAAAAAGTCATCTGGTTTAGATAAAAACTTATTTCCAGAAGTAATTACTCCGGTAGAGTTTTTACGAAAATAATCCAGTTGGGCTTCTTTTAATATGCGCTCTTCAGCGTTTTGGATAAATGTTGGTAATTGATTAACAAACGTCGTTTCCGTGTTTTGTGTGTAATCTTGTATTGCCGTCTTTAATGTTGTAAATGTAAAAGCCATATCATGCACTCACTGTTACGGGACCTGCGGAAGCAAAACCACCGCCTCCCTTTGTATTGCCACTAGTAGCTGTTCCGCTACTGGCAGTAAATGTGTAGTTGTCTGCGTCTACTTTAGTAATAGCAAAACCAGCCGCTGTTTCCAATACGCTTTCAGTAAACCCATCAAAAGCCTCACAGGACCTAAAAGTTACTGTGTCTCCTGTGCTCCTACCATGTCCTGGCTCTCTTACTGTGATAGTTGCCGACCCGCTATCTCCAGAAGTAAATGGGTTAAAAGAAAGCAAAACTTCAACAGCAGGTTCAGTTCTAGCTGGGCGGCTTATTTTTAAAGCTTGAGGGTCTGCTTTTACAGGTCTTGGGCTTAGTTGAGGTTGTTTTGACTCATACTCGTCTTTTCCTACAAAAAGACCGTTCCACTCCATGATCATATCAATAATCTTGTAAGCTCGACCCGATCTATCAGAAATTCCTAAAGCACGTTTTCCAGAAGCAAATCTAGCCATATCAAATCCTTACATAAGAATGTGATGGGACAAGCCGTAAAGGGGTTCTTTCTGCATCTTCCGATGCGGCTCTTTGAAATTCTTCGTCGTACATAGCTTTTAGCATCGGAACACGGTCCGGGGCTTTTTTAATTGCAATGTAATAAGACAGCCCTGCTATTAAGCAAGGCAAAAACCTAAAGGGAACTTCGGCATTGTTATTTGCAGAATCAGCGTCTTCTATTCGTTTAATCCTGTAATAAATTAATTGATCAGTAGAGTTTTCTGGAGCTGGCCAAACGGTTACCGTTGGCGTTATCTGCCTGTCTATATAAAACTGAGTGGGCCTTCCTTGAGTGGTTTTGTCGGGTATTGTTAAGTAGTCTTGTCGATTGATGCGAGTAATGCTTATATCAGAACCATCCCTACGAACTACTGCTTCTAGCATATCTACACTAGCCTGGCAGTTAGCTAAACTTGGATTTGAAGCTATCGTTGTAGCTACTCCAGACTCATCGCTTGCGCTACTTGTAATAGTTTCTCCGGCAGTAAAAGACCCGGAAGGAACTGTAATAGTTATAGTTGTTGAACTAGGTTTGGATATAACAGTAGCGGTTGTTCCGCTAGAAGACCCAGTTATAGCTCTGCCCACTAATAAATTAGTTGATGCTCCAACAGTGGCCGTAATCGTTCCTAACGGATACGCTGCAACTGCTGAAGACGTAGAGTAATTAGCTAAAGATTGCGTAACTTGTTCTACCGTCCAAAGATTAAGACCTCTGTTTGCCCAATCAGCAAACAAAAGATTAATAGATCTTCGAGCAGTTCTAGAATCATAACCAGTTCTAAGCTCTAAGCCACAACGCTCAAAAGCTTCCTCTGTAATTTCGGCCATGTCTAAATTAAAATCAACCGAACCAGAAGTTGCCATTGTTGTCTCCTTAAAAACAGTTATGCGTGATAGAACATCATCAAATCAAATTGCGGAACAACAAAAGTAACAAAACAACCGTCTTTAAACAAAAGCCCTTCATCTGGTATAAAAGGATCTTCCGAAGAGTCGTCTGTTCCAATGGAACGAAACTGAACAACTTCGGTTCCCGTAACACTACCGTTTCTTATGTTTGCTTTTCCTGCGGTTCCACCAGAGACAAAAGAAAATCCTTTGAGTCGAGTGCGCCCTGCAAAAATTACATCCGCCGCATTGGCATTAATACCCGCAGACACATTTCCAGCAGGGTTTCCAACAGCCGTTATGCTCGCAATGGTTTTAAAATAACCAGAACTTGTAGCTGTACCGGCGTTAGCGCCAGTAAGTGCTTCGGTTAAAGTATCGCCATTTACGTCAGTCCCCACTATTGTAAAGGATTTTGAAGAATCATTTCCTGCGGATAGAATGGTTACTTGTCTGCCAGAAGCGTTGGTAACACTACCTCCATCAGCCAATGCGCCACCAATAACTAGTGCCGCATTATTGCCAACAGATGTGGCTACCGATATACCGTCTGCGTCTAAAGCAACCTCGTCGCTGACGATGACTGCACTTACATCTGATCCTGCCATTTTAATCTCCTGTAATTAGGGGCGATTAAACCCCCGTCCTATAAATTAACTTATTGTAGCAATAGGAGTGGATAGGGCTGTTGCCATCCAAGTGGAGTTAGTTCCGTCATCAGCAACGCATGTCATCGAGATTCGTGCATTAGCTACTGTTGAGTTTGGCAAAGTCAATGTATCGCCAGCAACATCGCTAACAGCGTTAGCCGCAGTACCCGCCACAAGCGACAGCATACCTTGGAAATTAGACACTGCACTACCCGGCAGTACAAATGTGGTTGTTACACTTCCACCAACAGCTACAGTAAGTTGAAACTCATACGTCACACCTACATTGCCTGTAGACAACGCTGGAAGGTTAACAATATTTGCTGCCGCACCGTTAATCAAAAACAAAGTTCCTGATTGAGCCGCCGTTAGGGTATCTGTTTTTGCCCCTGCCGCGTTGAAATCTGTGTTAACAGAGCGTCTAGCAGTAAGTGTGCTGCTGGTGGCAATACTACCACTTGAGTCTATATTACCGCTTGCATCTATATCAAAGTTAGTAGTTACAACACCTGTTACATCGGCTATTGAAATCTGCTCAAAACCGTTTTCTGAACGAATCGGTCCGTTAAAAGTTGAAGCCATTTGGCGTACCTCCTTATTAAGGTTTCACTATAACGTCATAATAAGTGTCTGCTAGGGCAGTCGTTATAGTTAAAAAAATCCTAGGTAACCTTGAGGGTACACAAAAAAGAAAGGAGGCACAAGGCCCCCTCTCATATACTTTAAAAGTATTATGCAGCTCCAGGGGAACCGTATATGCAACGTGGATCTGAGTACCCGTAGCTGTAACGCTCACGAGCTTTAAATCTAACATTGCCTGTATCAAAGTCACCTTCCATCTTGGTAGACATACCCATACGTTCAAAGTGAACAAATCCTCTAGGAGCATCTGTTTTTATGAAGAACGCATCAGTGTCCGTCAAGTAATGGTTAACAACGTATCCTTGCGGAAGCATACCCATATTTCGAGTAGCATTTACGTCGTTATCTGATGAACCTGGACGAAGTGTAGACTCAAGAAGACGATCCGCAACAAACTGCAATGCAGATGGGACAATCAACTTTAATCCACGAACAGAGACTTTCAAACCTCTCTCATCGACAAATCCTGCAATGTCAATAAGTGAGTTCTCTAAGCTCGTTTCGTTTAGGTCAGCAGCAGTGCTTGGCTCATTGCGAAGTGTGTTACCGGTCACCAAAGGGTGATCAGTAGCGCACAGCTCTTTGCCGTCACCACCTGCGAAGGTGCTATCAAAAGCGTTGTTTAGGGTTGCAGCAGCTTTCACCTGTTTGGTGTGAGCCATACTGCGCGCTAACGCTTTAGTATAACGTGATGCAAGACGATCATAAAGATTATCTTCAATTGCTTCTTCTGTTATTGAAAAAGCAAGAGCGATAGTCTCATGTGTATACCTTGCGGTATATGCTTCTTGCGCGTCATCAAAAGACACAGCAGAACCTTCTGACTTAACCGGCGCGGAACCAAATCCTGCTAGCATTACTTCTTCTTCAAAAGCTCGTTCTGAAGATTCAGTGTCATAGATTTCTTTGTCTTCTTGATCGTATCTGGCGTACTCCATACCGAATAAGGCATTGAGGCCAGGCTCTAGCTCTTTAGCTAGTTGTGCTCTACTTATAGCCATTTCTCATATACTCCTTATACGCCAGTTGTAGAAACAGTGCCCGCTGCAATGGAACCCGTAGGCGCATTGAAAGGGTTGTTTATACGTACGATTGCGCCGATTCCGGCAGATGCAAAGTCTTGGTTATCAGAATCATCAACCCAACCCATAACACGCAATGTGAGTGAGTTAGTTGTAGCAAGAGTGCTGATAGCTAGACGACCTAATGAAAGGCCAGTAGCGTCAGTACCTGTGATACCCGTAGAAAGACTTGCGTTTAAAAAGACACTTGCGCGAGCAGTTGCCTTACTTGTCCAAGAGGCATCCGTTGCAATTAAATATAACTGACTAGGATCGTCATTTATAAATGCTTGAACGGGATGATTACTATCTGCCCCAGATCCGGGCCAGTAGTTACTCCACACTGTTTTTCCAGTGGTGCTTGAGACATATTGACATCCTTGAAAAACTCCTAGATGACTTACTGTTCCACCAGCAGCGTTAGCTGTGTGGTCAATGTACCCAGAAGCAAGAGGAATAACCAATTGTCCGTGGTAGATTGAATCAGAGTTGTTACTAGCAATTTCATAAGGAGTATAGCCTGTAAGACCAGTGGAATTAGAACCGCCGCCCAATTTACTTATCGGACGTAGGCCAAAACTTCCATTAATATTCGCCATTATATTCTCCTAGTCCTCATTTTGAGGACCGCCAAAAGTTACACGAGATTGCCTGTCAGGGTTACTGATAGGCATCGCTGGGTGCTGTTCACGAGCTAAGTCGTTGTCAACAGCAGACATTTGATCGCGCGTCATACCGCGAAAATAGTCGTTACGTTCCTGAACGACTTCAACCGGGACTCTTGCCAGAAGTAATCCTCCTACACCTATGACTCCAGCATGTTTGCCGTCTTCAACAGTTGGAATATCAAAATCAGGGTATTCTTCACCGCGAACCAACTCCCAGCCTTCTCTTAGCCTAGCAGATATATTCTTACGGTCATCAAAACCCATAACTTCAGATCTAATCCATCTGTGTTTGAATCCTTCTGGTGCGGGGGGTGCATCTAATACAGATGGTGGCCTCCACGGTTGTCGGCGCGCTTGCCCTGCGCGTGTTTGATTGGCTCTAGGCGTCCGGGTGGAACTAGCAGCATTTGTGTTTTCTGTTTTACTCATAGTCATATTCCTCACACATATTTAGCATATTCTTCAAGAGGTACATTAAGCCTCTTGGCGATTGCAACCTGCGAGGGTGTTAGTTTCACAGTTTTACGTCCACCCTTGTTGCGGGATGCGGAAGCTTCTGCTGACGCAACTTTTCGGCTTCCCCCGTTTAAATTCTTCTGACCTAACTTCGCTGGAAATTCTGTCAAAAGCCTTTTATCTAATTCAGCATAATACTCATCGGCGCTTGGGTCAAACCCTTCGTCATTGACTAATTTATCATGCAATCCAAAAGCAGCATAAGTCATAACATCATCTTGACCAAACCAAGCATTGCTTTCAGCCCATTGTTGGGCTCTTGGGTCTGGCTTGGCGGGTGCTTGAGGTTGTGCTTGAGGTTGTGCGAGAAATCGCTCATGTGGAACCTGTGCTTGAGGTTCTACTTGAACCTCTTCACTTTGCCTTTCTCTTGTTCTTTGAGCTGTTGAGATTTTATCTTTTTCAACGGCTAAAGAAGCTAAAACTTCTTGTGCTTCTACCATTTTGTCTATATCGCCAGACTCATGGGCATCTTTCATTATTCTTTTTGCCGTATCAAGTTGAGAAGATATTCGAGTATCCGCTTCTTTTACATATCCGGCGTCTAAGCTATCTAATCGACTTTTTAGGGTTTCGTTTTCTTTACGAACACTTTCTGCAAACTCAGTAGCAGCATGCTTTTGGCGTTCTTCTTCCCTCATCTTTTTAGTTAGCTTAGCAATGCGTTTTTTAACGCCATCGCTGTACTCTTCTAATTCCTCGGAAGAATCCTGCTTTTCAACTAAAATTTCTGGCGCACTTTCAGTAGATTCCTCAGAGGACTCCTCTAAAGTAACGTCTACCGATGATTCGTCTGAATCACCTATTTCTATTTTTTGTTCTTCTGGCATGTCAGCTTTCCTATGGTGGCTTTCTTCTTTCTAGACATGTTTAACATCATCAGGTTCGATAATAGTAGCGATTACTTCGTCATCATTAATGATGCGAACTTCTCCACCGTCTATCTTAAATCGAGCTCCTGCATAACGGCCAATACAAACCCATTGACCTTCCTTGCACCACGGCTCTCCGTCTTCTCCAAACTTATTTGGATCAGCATACGCCAATGGTCCGGTTTTTAGCACATAGGCAACTACCGTTGCTAACGCTTCTCTATCTCTAACAGAATCAGGTATATGTATTCCTCCGTCAGATGTTTTTCTACCAGAATAAGGCATAACCAATATTCTCCAACCGGTAGGCTGTGGCAGCCTTTCATTTAATGAAAGGTCTAACCTGGTAGGATCTAATACTTTTTCTTCTTTCTCAATGTAAGCAGAAGCCACTGATGATTGCCGTTTTTGATTTTCTTCGGCAGCAACATGGTCTGGCACGTAAAGCGTTTTAGTCATTCTTCCTCCGATGAACTAAGAGCGTCTTTGATTTCTTGTTCGGCATATTCCAGCCCCCTGAGCTCACCTACTAACTCTCTATAATCAACGTACTCTTTAGCAGTACCATGAATGATAGCTGATTGTGTTAAAGAAATACGTTCTTGTACTCTTTTTAAGACTATGTACGCAAAAGTTGTAGGATCTGCCATGCATCAAAGAATATGGCATATTGAATTATTAATCAATATATACCGCTAAA
>Ga0209336_10001863_pt1 | contig 10098 bp, 10 predicted proteins | sample LinPmetageLP32_FD_184042 | JGI IMG/M metagenome (GOLD analysis project Ga0209336, IMG submission 184042) | Marine viral communities from the Pacific Ocean - LP-32 (SPAdes) (version 2) | ecosystem: Environmental > Aquatic > Marine > Oceanic | place: Pacific Ocean | collected 2009-08-23 | reverse complement strand
CCCATTCATCACTGTCTAAAAGTATAGGCCAGTATGCGAATTGTTTTGTCCAACGGTATGTCCATTTGGGTATTTGGGGCATAGTTTACTTTCTTAATTTGTCTATTAATATTTGTTGTTTTATATCACGTTTGAGTGAGTCTGTTTCTGATGCTACTAGACCTTCTGTGAGACATACAGGACATAAACATACGTCATACAACTGTTTACTGACCATTGGTAATTGTACATTGGGTACTCTAAAGCACCAACAATCTCCGTCGCGGTTTATGTCGCAGGTGAATGCCTCTCCACATGAGTTGCAGATTGACTTTGACATAACTAGTTTTTAAAATCGTCAGGCTTTAATCCTGCTTTGGCGAATGCGTCTGCTAATGAACTGTGTTTGCTGTTGGAACTGTACTCTGCTGGTACTGAATCTTTTTTAATTTTGGGTTTACGAGGTTTGTCTTTTTTAACTATTGGTTTTGCTTTTTGAATGTCTACTGTTTTTGTTGCCGGTTTGGGTTTGCTAGGTATAGCAACAGTTCTTACCGGTTTTGATTTAACAGGTGCTTTGGGTATATCGTATGATTTTTTCTTGTTATCTGACATATAGTCTATTTACACATTATAACTAAAATGTATGCTAAAAGCAACCTATTAATAACCTTGTCCTGGTCTTATGTATGTTGTAGGTTCATCACCTGTAATTGGATAGTCGTCATCATCTTCACCAACTCTGCTTCCTGGCGCAATATCATCAGCAACGCCTGGATTGTCTGGTCTGTATGTATATGTCTGCGTAAAACTGTTAGAAAGTTCTGCTGGTTTTGCCTTTTTATCATCATGACTATTACCATTTTCAATCATGTAACGATAACCTTTTTCTTTCCAATAGCTTTCTTTGTTACTATCATATATCAATAGATTTATTGTAGTTGCTATTGCTGGGTAAGGTGGCTTTAAATTTTGTTTGTCCACAACGTAAATTTCTGGATCAATGTAACCATACACAGTAACAGGAACAGTATCTCCTGGTGCAACTTTTATTTCAGATGGTACATGACTTAATACAACAAATTGTAATTGAGTAGGGTGCAAGTAAATTACTAGCTTTAAAGGAACTGTAATTTCTTTTGTGCTAGTGTTTGATACTAACCAAGTTCTACTGTACGTATGACCCGGCATAACAAATTCTGATTTAGGTTTTTTTACTTTGATGTGTCCATGAAATACTTTTTGTATTACAGAAAAAGTTATTTGTCTTTCACGTATTTCGTTGTATATCTTTGGTTGAAGTGTTTCAATTGTTCCCCAAAGTAGACCCGCAACGATCAATACTAATAGTGGTATACCGATCATGTAGTCTAGTAACTTATTCATAGAACTTCTTTCATTTGTGCTTTGCTGTTGGGAGTTGTTGCCCTTACTAATAGTATTTATTTTTTAGTGTAAAAGGTAAACTTTGTGGATAACTTATAACGAATAAATGCCTACTTTAGGGTATTCTTCGTTGTTACCTGAGGCATCTATGATGTAAGGAATTGAAACTGATATGCCTAATGTTTTACCTAGGCCTGCTTTAACATCTTCAAATGAATCAACAAAACTTGTTTTTGCTGGCCACGAGCCTGCTTGTATAAACAAATATTGTTGTGGTTTGGTTCTGTAGTATAATTCCAATGCCGCCATACCATACAATGCTCTAACGTTGTCTAACGTAGTATGTTGGGTTTGACCAGAACCTGATCTTTGTGCCAACATGGCACTTCTAATATCATTAGCATAAGGACTTTTTGGAAAGATTGCATTAAACACATTCATTGTACTATCAACAACTTCTTTTGGATCAACACCTGGTTTGTTCATTAACATTTTTACTATTGCATCTGGTGACCAACCTGTGTCTTTAGGAGCCGCTCCGTATTTGCCAACAAATTCTTTTTGTAATTGTCTTAGGTTTGGTGACTGTTGTTTAAATATATCTCCATCTTTTGGTCTTCCGCCGGTCTTACCACCTTTGACTTCAACACCTATGTCTTCTCCATCTAATTTTGAAATTGTTAAATCACCTTTGCCACCTTTAGTAATTCTTTTACTCATGATGCAAAGTAATATTTCACCTGGTCCAACTCTTTGTGGAACGTAATTAAAAATGTCTTGGAAGAATTCATCTACTCTGGGGCTTGTTCCGTATTGTGGAAATATTTTTGTAAAGTTTGAACTAGGTGACATTAACTCTTCAAAGTTAACTGCCTTATCTGATTTAATTGCTCTAACAATAGAACCAATCTCCTGTGGAGTTAATTCATTACCAATCATATTTTTAGCAACCAATCTATAAAATTTTCCTCTTTGCAAATCTGGATCTTCAATTTTTGATAAAGTATTTGCTGTTGATGCCGCTGGAGTCTTTCCTTGCTTTTCACTTCTGTGTGCAAGTTTAAGGGATCTTTCAATTTTATCTAGAAGTCTATTACTGACATTTTCTGGTAGTGCCGCAAGTCTATTTTGCAACGTACGAATTCTTTCAATGTCTTCCATTAGCTCTGTGAATCTCATGTCTCTACTCGTCTTTAATTAAATCGTGTTGATGTTTAGCTAGTTCTTCTTGTGTATTAAATTCACCTGTAAGTTTGCCATTTCTGTAAGAGTAGAACTTACCGCCTTTGTGTTTTGCAGTAAGGCCGTATTTGTTCCAACTTTTAAGTTCTTCTTTTACTGATATTTCTGACAATCTCATAATGTTTCCTTATACTATATGATATTTAGTGCTTTTAAGTCAATAACATTGTTTGTAATTCTAGTATTCCCATAATGTACCACGTCACAGCCATTAACTTGTGGCATTTTTCTCCATGGATCCACAATAGTTGAGCCAGTTTGGAATTGAATTCTTATATCTTCTCCTTCAGTAGGACGTTTAGATAATAAGAAAGCAACATCAGGGTCGTGTGCTAATAGGTATGTGTATGGTCCATTTGTTTCAGGAGCATTCTCTCCGCATAGTGGATCATGATAAAACAATTTGCTACCTAGCTGTTCAACGTAGTGACCAACTAATAGTGAATATGAACCGTCAATGTATTTTACATTTGGTTTGTATGCTTTACCTACAATGATAACTGGTTTGTTATAGCTAACTAACTTCTTTGCCATATTTTCTGCTTGTATTTCTCTTGCGTTCATTACAGCATCAAACAAATCATAACCTAGTCCTAAGTTTTCTGACATATATCTTAATGCAATATTGTCTCTAGGGTGACAAGCACCACCATCTCCCATACCTGCTGTCATATATTTTGGTCCCATAATTCTTTGATCACTGTCTGCTAATGCATTTGTAACTACATCAACATTAATGTTACCTTGTTTTTCAGCAACGTCTTGAATCATATTAACTAAAGAAAGTTTTGCTGATATAAATGTGTTGTAGAAAACTTTGATACATTCACATTCATCCCAAGTTCCAATAATATATCTAGGATCATTTTGCATCATTGTTTTATAAAATTCTACAAGCTCTTTTGCATCACCTGTTTCACTTCCATTATCAGTACCAATCATAATCATCTCAGGATTTAAGAAATCCCATTTAACAGTACCCATAGCAATCAAATAAGGATTGTAGGCAAATCTTGCGTTTGTAATTAAAGGTTCTAGTTCTCTTCTAACTGTTCCTGGTAGTACAGTAGAAATTAAAATAACTAATTGTTCTTTGTTAACGTGTTTATTAGTTTCAGCTAATATTTCTTTTACAATAGTATAATCAAAATCTTTGTTATCTAAATGTGCCGTTGGTGCCCTACCATCATACTTTGGATCGTGTGGTGTTGGTGCCGCAATAAAAATTAAATCTCTGCCTTCAACTGCTTCTGCTATTGTTTTTTTCATAGTAAACTTTGGTGTTCGTTCCATAACATCATAACCTACAACGTCATGATATTCTGCCATTGCTTCTGCACATGGTTCACCTAATTTACCTACACCTATCATTGCTACTTTTTTCTTCATTAATGGTTCCTTCCTCCGTCAAATACACAGACGAAATATAAATCTTTATTTGTTGTATTGTAAACTCTATGAAATTCATTGTCTTCAATTAAAATAATATCTCCTGCTTGGATAGTAAATCTTTCTAAATCAATTTGCATTTCACCTGACCCATGTATAAACATATAAACTTCTTCTTGTCCTTTATGCTTATGCCCGTTTGTTTGTTTACCTGCTTTTAATGTTGTACTACTAACAATTAATTTGTTAAGAGTAGTATTATCTTTTAGTAGATATGTTTCGTTGTCTTTTACAACAGCACCATCTACATTATAATTGCCACTTAATTTTTTCATTTTTTATTTTTTTCTCTTTGAGTTTGAATTCTTAATGCTTCTAATCCTTCTGGGTCTACTTCTATTTCACGTAATCTTTTAACCCATCTGCTGATAACTTTAATACCGTATTTGTTTTGAAAATTTAATGCATCTTGTTCTGTGTTAACTAAAGGTTCACCTCTAATGTTTAAACTTGTATTCAAAAGCATTGGACATTTTGTTTTCTCAAACCATAACTCTAATATTCTACGTAAGCCAGGATTGTCCCATGCGGTAACTGTTTGCACTCTTGCTGTACCATCAGCATGAACAATAGCAGGAAAATTTTTTATTGTATCTGGTTTTGCCTTAGCTGTAAATTGCATATAAGGAGTTTGATTTGTGTTTATTTCAAAATAGTTTTCAAGTTCTTCTGCAAGAATAACAGGAGCAAAAGGTCTAAACTTTTGACGTTTCTTAATTGCATTTACTTTGTCTTTAATATCTTGTCCACGTGGATCAGCAAGTAAGCTTCGATTACCTAATGCTCTTGGACCAAACTCTGCTTTACCATGTGCTACACCACATATTTGATTTGTTTCTAATTCTTTAATAACATCTTTCACAGGATAGATTCCAGGAATATCTGTTCCTAAAAAAGGACCAGGCCATAATGAAATAAAGTTTTGTCCTAGTAAGGCCGCTCCAAGCGAGTTACCTGAGTCTCCTGGGTTAGGCATTATCCATATTGATTCACAAACATCTAATAGTTTAGTATTTGCTACACAGTTTAACGCAACGCCGCCCATATATACTAAATCTTTTACACCCGTTTTGTCCATAGCATATTCACAATATTTTACAACAAACTCTTCTGCAACAGCTTGTATACTTGACGCCAGGTCTTCTGTACTAGCTTCAGGTAAGTAATCGCCAATACCAGCATGAACATTTTGTTTCAGCTTTAATGGTGTCATACTTCTTATAAAATCTTTTTTAATTTGTTCTGCATATTTTGGTTCACCATATGCGGCCATACCCATTAAAATATATTCTTCTTCGTTTGGTTTAAGTCCACAACGTTGTGTAAATGCTGAGTACAATAAACCAAACGAACTTGGATAGTTTGATGTTTCTATCTTTTTTAATGTGTTAGGAAAGTTATACTTCCAAATAGAACAAGTATTAAATTCACCAATTGCATCTAAAACAACTACTGTAGCTTCATTAAACGGAGAAGTATATGCTCCTGCCGCCGCATGAGACTTATGGTGTAATGCATATTCTATTGGAGGTAATTTTGGTAAAAACTTTTTAAGATATCTTTCAGGTAAAACTTCTTTATTGAATACTTCACTCCATTGTCCTGCCATTGCTTGTCTTACTTTTTTTAAGTAAGGCTTCTCATGCCAAACAATTTTATCTGGATATCCATGTTGTAATGCTTCATTTATTATTTGATCATTTAATCTATCATCATTTTTTATTCTAGAATATCTTTCTGAATGTGCCGCAAAAACAATATGTGATTCTTTAATTACAGAAATAGAAGCATCGTGACCTAATGCCGCAATACCCCATATTATTTTACAGTCTGATTCATTTACCATACGTATATTCCTAAGTAAACAGATAGCATGATTACTACTAACCAAAAGATTATACTAAATTTTGTTATCAAGTTAACTCCTGTATACCTTTAATTAAATCTTTAAATCCTTCGGTATGATCAAATTCAAAGAATCTATTTCTATTATGCACTAATTTCTCCCAACTGTCTACATATTTCTTATGTAATTCATCATGTGAAAGTTTAGCATTTCTTATAATTTCTCTTGTCAAATAAAACATTCTTTGTGGATGACCTTCAATGTTATCGTAATCTTCAACAAACCATTCCGGAAATGTTTCATATCCTTTTTCTTTCAAGTATTTAAGATTACCTGGCAATCCGCAGATAGCAAATGGTTGAAGATTGATAATTGGTTTGAATATCTTTTCAGTTACGAAAAAACTAGGATCAGCTGGCCAAGTTTCTGTTGTAATATTAAAATAACTATCTTGATAGTGCTCAGCAGTCATTCCTCTGTTGTGCCATGCATCATTTGATGCATCAACATCTAGATGTTTTTCTTCAATGCTATTTCCATGCTTGTCATGATACTCTAGCATATTAACTAACGACCTATCACCAGTGCCTTTTTTAATAGGCATCCAACAATAATCTGCTGGTTGATATTCTATATCAAATTTATCTAAATAGCTATACAATCCTTCATGTAATACATCTTGTCTTTTTAATTCTGTTAACAAATATTTTCTATGTTGGCGGCCTCCACCATTTAAACACAAAAATTTATGATTACGTTTTTTATCTCTTACTAAATCTGTTATTGGTAATAATTCTTTTTGATTAGGTTCATTCATAACAAAATTAATTAGGTAGTCATGTAGCTCCCAACCAAAATGATCAAATACAAATATATTTTCAAATGCATATCCATAGTATTGTTGCTGTGTTGCAATATATTGTTGATAGTTTTCTCCTACATTTAAATCACCAAATATCAAAACAAACTGTGAACTGGGTATACCCAACCATCCTAAACTTCGCTGAAGCATACGCATCCAGTCAACTTGCTGAAAAGGAAATGCTTCAAAGGCATAATAGAACACTAGTTTAATTTTTTTATCTTTGAGTAGCTGTAAAGTTTTATCATCAATACATCCAAACATATTTTCAGTGATAAGACTAACGTCCATATGATTAGGTTCCATTATGTACCAGTATTCTGAATCATTTTCTGGATTATGTGGCACTTGATCTGGAGTAATATTTTGATAATTAATATTGCATTGTGAGAGCAACACCGGAAAGAACCCAAGACTATAACGATCATAAGGAATAAAACGAGTTAAAACGTTTGTTCCGTACTGATTTTTCCAGTGGCTGGCCCATTTATTTCGATACTTAGGGTGTAAGCCATTTGGCGCTGGACTGTCTGAAGCCCAGTAGTCCCATACTAGATTGATTTTTTTCATTCTTTGTTATTTTTCCCGTTTTTCATACAATGTAATTGTATTTAATATAATCGTATTTAACTTAAATACGAGTGTGCTATCCTAATCAGTTACATCTATTGTAACATAACAGAGCAGGAATCACAAGTATACTTGTAAGAAAGATTTATACTTTATATTAGTATAAACAATAACAAAGTTAGTTCATATCATTGAACTAATTTAATCGCGATAAGGAGCAGACAAAAATGGCAAACTATGCAATTCAATTAAGAAGAGGAACTAGTGCTCAACACGGTTCTTTTACTGGTTTAGCTGGGGAGATCACTGTTAACACATCAAACAATTCAATTCACATTCATGATGGTTCAACAGCTGGTGGTACAGAAATGGCCACTAAAGCATCTGTAGATACTTTATCAACTGATACATTAAAAGACGCAGACAACGATACTACGGTAAAAGTTGAAGCATCTTCTGATTCAGATGAAATTTTATTTACAGCGGCAGGAACTCAAGTAGCTAAATTTACGGCGACAGGTTTAATACCAATGGTAAACTCAAACGGAACAACAGGTTTCGACCTTGGTGGAACTTCAGCAAAATGGAGAGACTTATACCTATCAGAAGGATCACTATACATTGATGGACAAAAAGTTCTTCAATCAGACTCAGGTACGATCCTTGTACAAGCAGATTCAGACCAAGGTCTTACTGTAAAAACAACTGGTACAGGTCAATCAACAATGCAATCAGCGGCAGGTGTTAACTTAACAACAACTAGTTCAGCTGATATCACATTAACAACAGCATCAGGTCAGATCGAATTCAACGGTGACATGATCGTTAATGCTGGTAAATCAATAACATCATCAAATGCTAGTGCAATTACATTTGGTTCAGCACTTTCAGTAAGTGGAACAGTAACTGGTACAACCTTTATTGGTGCAGTAACTGGTGCAGTAACTGGTACAGTATCTTCAATTGCAAATCACTCATCAAGTGATTTATCAGAAGGCACAAACCTATACTACACAAATGCAAGAGCAGATGCAAGAATAACAAATGCACTAAAAGACGAAGACAACATGGCTTCAGATTCAGCAACTCACGTTGCTTCACAGCAATCTATCAAGGCTTATGTAGATTCATCAGTAGCAGGTATTGTAGATTCAGCACCAGCGGCGTTAGATACTTTAAACGAACTAGCGGCTTCACTTGGTGATGATGCCAACTTTGCAACTACAGTTTCAACAAACATCGGAACTAAAGTAAGTAAAGCAGGCGATACTATGACTGGCGATCTAAACTTAGGTGGTAACGACATCACTAACGGTGGTACATTCAATGGTACAGCAACATCAGTTGCGGCTAACTCAGTAGCATTAACAACAGATACTACTGGTAACTATGTACAACAAGGTGCAACATCAGGTAGCGGTATATCAGGTTCTGTTAATTCAGAAGGTGGTACATTTACAGTTACTTCAAATGCAACAGCGGCCAACACGAATTCAACTATTGTATTCAGAGATGGTTCAGGTAACTTTGCGGCAGGTACAATTACTGCTGTAGCAACTTCGGCACAATATGCGGATTTGGCTGAGAGATACCATGCTGGTTCTCCAATCGAAGCAGGAACAGTAGTATGTTTTGGCGGCGACAATGAGATCGAAATGTGTAACGAAGATGGTTGCACGGCAGTTGCAGGTGTAGTATCAACAGCTCCGGCGTTCATGATGAACAGAGAAGCTGGTGATGACAACACTCACCCATACGTTGCTTTAGCAGGAAGAGTACCTTGCAAAGTAATGGGTTCAATCAAAAAAGGTGACTTACTAATGTCAGCGGCGAATGGCTATGCGAAAGCTGGTGAATTCAAAGGTGGCGCAATGGTTGGTAAAGCATTAGAAAACTTTGATGGTGAAACTGGAACTATTGAAATACTTGTTAACTTAATGTAATCGAGAAAGAGAGGAGATTTAGAAATGGCAATAAACAGTTTTAGATACTTTAACTTATCTCAAATGACTCTAGGTTCATACAATGGCTTAGATCATACATGGTTCGTAAAAAAAGTAGTTGATCTACAATCAAGTGGTCTTAGTGACTGGGGTGTTATCACAGCAAGTGGTGATGATTTTCCTAACAAAGGTGCTGGCCTGGAAAGAGGCACAATGTTAGGTTCTTCATTCAACATGGGTGATATATCAACGGCTCACGTAGATGCAATTGATAACGGATCAATAGTTTAATAGAACATAGACTAGATATTAGATGTGTGGGTACTTTAGGGTACCCACACTATAATAAAACAAACAATTCAAACACTTTTTTAATCCAAAACATAGATGATAAATATTAATTAGAAGAGCACCTAACGAAGGCTCAGGGATAGACTTAATAACCAAAGAAGACTACCCACAAAACATCAACGAGGCAGACCCTCCCAATTTATAATAAAAAGACTATATTTGATACTATTACTCTATATAGAGAATAGTTTAATGCTATAAAATAGGGAGATTATTAACATGGCAAACGTAAAAAACTATGGCTTAAAAGGTATAGGTTCTGACGTACAATTTGGTAAGTCGGGTGGTAGATTGATTTATGATACAACTTCATCATTCTTCAAATTCACTACTGACGGTTCAACTCTTTCAAACATTAGAGTTGCAACTACACCATCAAATACGAACGATGCTACTTCTAAGTCTTACGTAGATGCAACTAAATCAGGTCTTGACGTAAAAGATTCTGTAAGAGTTGCTACTACGGCCGC
>Ga0209336_10001862_pt1 | contig 10105 bp, 11 predicted proteins | sample LinPmetageLP32_FD_184042 | JGI IMG/M metagenome (GOLD analysis project Ga0209336, IMG submission 184042) | Marine viral communities from the Pacific Ocean - LP-32 (SPAdes) (version 2) | ecosystem: Environmental > Aquatic > Marine > Oceanic | place: Pacific Ocean | collected 2009-08-23 | reverse complement strand
AGATTACAGGGATGCGTTATTAATGCGAGTTTGGTTTGATTTAAAGAGATTTAAGCGTAACTTAGTCACCAAATGGACATAGTGATTATAAATTAAACAGAGAGTTGGCGGAATTGGTAGACGCTGTTATGCCTTGTGAGTTCAAATCCACTTTATGGCATCTTGGAAAGAGGCATAACTAAGTAGTATAGGATGCTCAAAACTACATTTACAGGTTCGAATCCTGTACTCTCTACTAACATTGGATAAAATTGGATATTAATTGGGTATAATGTATAGAAAAAATAAATAATATTTGTTTTTCTTATTTAAAAAAGCTATTATTGAAAAATATTTTATATTTTTGTCTAATATTCTTGTATGAAAGACTGTACTGTAACCAAATAAACTAGATGTCTAAGGAATTTATAGAGAAAAAGTACAATAGTGTATCGTTAGATACTGCTGTTCGGCAAAAGAAACAATTAAAACATTACACGAACTCTGAGGTACAGGAAGATGTACGTGTAGACTACTTCGAGAAGTACGTAGACAGGAAATATTACAACAACGATGTGTTTTTAAATTGGGCTAAGTCTATATTTAAGACAGATAACTTCTTATCGTTGGCAAAGTACTACAGAAATCCCAATCCTGCATCGTCTTTAATAAATAATAAGATAAAAGAGCCATTAACTAGGGTTTACTTTAGTGAGGATTCACATTTCAAGTATTGGATAAACGGTGAGTACGTTGATTGTCCTATGGAATTGGATGATGGCTTTGAGTCAGAGTTATTTGATGCGGTTTTATTCCGATACAATGATATTATAGTTCACGACTTAGAGGAGATTAACAAACCTTACAGAGAGATAATCGATATAGAGAAAGTTGTATCGATAGAATTGGAAAAGAAGAAGATTTGCAGAATAGCTTATACGGCTATGGTAAGAATCGATGACGAAGATGTATATGGCTATGTTTACATTGACAAAGATCGTTATCAGTTTTGGGATAAGGAGCGTGAGAACTTATTAATTGATTCTGTTCACGATTACGGGGAATGTCCTACTACTTTTGTTGTGGAAGATTGTTTTGACAACGACCCCATTGTCAAGACATCTATCTTTTCGTATTTGAGAGCGGAATTAGAGGAATATACGTTTTTAAAGACGTTGCAGAGAATGACACACCCTAATGGTGCGTTCCCTACGGTTGTAAAGATAGAAACAAAGGAAATATCTGATGATAGCATGGATTTTGATGCTGCCAATGGAGAACCGATGAGTATAGAGCAGTTAGGCGGTCAAGTATCGCAAGAGGCTAGGGCTACTGCGGGTAATGGAACGGGGAGTGTATTCCAAGCGGGTTCAGAGATAACAGTTCCAGCTATTGAGAAGGCAGATGGTAGTATGGATATGGAGTTGGCAAAGAACTTCCTAACGTTTTACCATATACCAGTTGATATATTGAATTACATCAACGTAAAGATAAAAGAGGTAGAGAATGAAATCATAACATCTTGTTTAGGTGCTTATAGTGATAGGAATGATGTTTCTATGACTGAGATGCAGACAAGAAAGGGATTGGTCTCTATGGAAGATAAATTAAGGTGGTTTAGTAAGACCATGTCATTTTCTAGGGGTGCTAGTGATAGCATGATGCTTAGTTTGATGTATGGCAAGGATTCTGTTAAGTTGGATATATTCTACGGAAGCGATTTCTTTTTGGAGACGCAGATGGATATATACAATATGATTGAGAAGTCACCGAATAACATAGAAACTAGCAACTTATTGTTTAGACTAGCGCAGAGACGCAATATGTTTAACAAGGAGAAGGCTAAGAAGGAGGTTATACTTTACAGGTTAATGCCATACGGTACGAGTACTGAATTTCAGTTAGCTGTTGACAATGGTATGGTTAGCGAGGTAGATTTTGACTTTCAGACGAGGTTTTCGTATTGGATTTCTATGTTTGAAGCGTTTTATGGCAGCATAGTTGTTTTCTGGAATGGTATGGATTCTAGTGATAGCGAAAAGCTGATAACTATAAATAATTTAATAATCAATTTAATAAATACTAACAAAAATGGGAAAGAAACCAGTAGTAACGCTTCGAGTTTATCGGGGGAAACAGATGAGTTATGACGCACAAGGGAATGTGCAGAATGAGAATCAACTAATAAAGTTACCACACGACACAGTTGAGTGGACAAACTTTATGAAAAACATTACATCTAACGGATATCTGAAAGTAGATGTTGTAAATTATCAGTTCTTTGAAAAGGGTGAGTGGAAGGATAGCAATAAGGCTATGGTTGAGAAAGAATTAGAAATCAACATGACTAAGCAGACAGAGGTTGCTTTGACTGAAGATCAGAAAAGGATTGCAGAGCTTGAGGCTAAGTTGGAGAAGTTACTTGCTAGAGATTCAAATAAGGTTTCTGTTAACAAAACTAAGAGAAAAATTGAATTTGAAGAAAAGCCGAAAGAGGATAAGAAGGAACGTGAGAATCTGCGTATTGAGTATGCTGAATTGAATGGAGGTAAGAAGGCATTTCCTGCGTGGGGTGCTGATAAGTTAAGAGAGAAGATTTTGGAACTTAAAGGCGAGATGGAGTAATGGATTTAACACAGGATTTTATAGAAGCGAATGGTCTTGAAGCGAATCAAGTAGAGGCTATTACAAAATACATTGATAGTGAGGTTAAGCCATCTATCAAGAAAGAGTATGACGGAGTTGCTAACAAAAATGCAGAGGGTATTTTAACGGGAGCGTCAAAATATGCTAGAGAGGCATTTGGTGTAGAAATAGATAGAGACCAAGGTGAGAAGTTTGGTGATTATCTAAAGCGTATTTCAGATGCGGGATTATCATCTAGGATTTCTGACTTAAAGAGCAAGGAATCTGACTTAGAGAATAAGTTAAAGAATTTCAATGGAAGTTCTGAGTTGAAGGAGAAGTATGAGTTAGAGTTATCTAAGAACGATGATTTGTTGAAGCAGTTAGCGGAGTTAGAGCCGTTAAAGGGGTTAGACGAAAAGTACAAAGCTGCATCCGAGCAGTTAAGTGGGTTAAAGTTGAACGTAGCATTTAATAGTGTTAAGCCAAACTTCCCAGATACAGTAAACGCTTACGAGGCTAAGGCTAAGTGGGATGAATTTAAGAATGACGTATTATCTAATTATACGATAGAGCTTGTGGATAATGAGCCTATTGCTATTGATAAGGATAACGAACATAAGAGAAAGCCTTTAAAGGAATTGTTGGAAGGTAGTAGTAATATCGGTGATTTACTAAAGACGAGACAACAATCGGGTACTGGTGCAAAATCAGCAGACTTAATAGATGTTGAGGGAGTTCCATTTAAAGTACCACAAGGTGCAACGAGTGAGGAGCAATCTAAAATGGTGAGGGAATATCTAGTAGAGAAGCTAGGAACTCCATTACACAAAGATTTCTCAAAAGAAATGGTGGATTTGCTTACTAAAGTCAAACAATCTGCCAAATAGCGAAAGACCGCAAAGAGTGAATAGTAATAATTAATTTTAAAAACAAAAAAAATGTCTTACATTAATGCAACTTTATGGAATGATATTCAGGTCTCAAACGCTACAAACGAAAAAAGGTTTGCGGAACTTGGAATCATTGACGCTGTAAAAGGCAGCACACCTGGTGTGGATTACGTTCCACCATCAGTACAAGAACAATTAAGAAGCGTATCTTCTTTACGTAACGTAGAAATTCCTGTTATTAAGGATCAGTCGGTAACTGTTACTACTACACCTGGTTTTTCTAGCATACCTTCTAACTTACCAGAGAGTGATAAGTACTTCTTTCAAGCGTATGACGTATTTAGTGGTTTCAGACACTACCCTGCTGCACACGCAAACAACATGATTGATTCTGATTTTCAGAGACAAGCTGTAATGAACAACGTAGCATACCAAATGGGTATTACTGTTGAGGGAATCTTATCTACTCAATTAGAGGCTAGAAAGAGTCAGTTGTTAGATTACACTACTCAAGTATCTCAAGGTGATGGTACTTTTGCTTTTGATGGTGCTTCTGATACTTTAAATGTATCTAAGGCTGCTCAAAAGGAAACAATGTTTTGGAACTTAGATCAGTTGATGACTGCTAATGAGTTACCTGGTTCTTACCGTTTAGTAACTTCAAGAGGTGGTACTGCTGTACAACGTTCTGAGGCAGCTAAGTACGGAATGAACAATGAAAAGAACTTACAGGCTTTAGGAATGTTGCCAAGCGACAGAATCCACGAAACAGGTAATATTTCTGCGGGTTCTGATAACTTCAATGGTTTCTTCTTGAGAGATGGTTCTATTGGTGTTTATGAAAACTTCCCGTATGATTTCCGTAACGGAACTCGTATCGACGGTAGAGAGTGGTCTATTTCTGATGTTGAGTTACCTCACGTTAAGATGAGAGCTAATATCTACACTAACGCACAAGCGACTGATGCAACTGCATTGATTTCTAGCGGTACTGATTCTAACCTTATCATGTCTCACTTTGAGGAGATGGCTGTTTGGGTACGTTTCTATATAGTTTACAAATACAACTCTGATTTGACCACAAGAGCAAATGATATCGTTAAGATTGTTGGACTCACATCATAATTATTAATCTTTTAAAACACAAAAAAAATGAGTGGATATAAAAAAGTTTTAGCACAAGTCGGTAGCGAAGTTATCGACCAATGTGATGAAAGAACAGGTTTATCACCAGCACAAGTAATTGCTGATGGTGTTGATATAGATACTAAAATTACATCATTTACAGGTACTTTATCTGTAGTGGGTGAAAATTCTAGTGGTTTAGCAACTTGTTATGTTGATGCTTCTCAACAAATTATAGCTTTAGTTGGAGGTTCTGGTTTGTCAGATAGCAAGGATAATAGTTCTACATTAAACGTTTATGTTGAAGGTGGAAGTATTCGTATTCAAAACAACACAGGTTCAGAAGCTTCTGTAGAAGCTAGATTACATTAATAATTAGATAGTTATGGTTTTAGGTATTTCAGAAGATTTTACGAGTGATGCGGTTTTTGATTCGCAGTTAAAGGATATACCATCAAGTGGGTTGTATATTAATAGTGGAACGCATCCGTCAATCACGACTCAAAATCTTCTGGATTTCCTACCTAAAGTAGAGCTATCTTTTGATGAATGGGATGAAACCGAAACTTATAAGTCTTTTATAGATTCTAGGGATAGGGTGAATATTGTTACAAAGAGTAATAAGATATACCAATCGATTAAATCTTCTAACTTAAATCAAGACCCCGAAACGGAGACTGATTATTGGGTAGAAACCAATATGGAAAGTTTAAGATTAAAGATATTCTTAGAGAAAGTAAAGGATAAAGTTTACTCTGATTTATCATTAACAAAGCGTTTGGTTAACAATCAGTACATCTATGATAATGGGAAAAAGCATTTAACTACTCTTGATAACAATTACGCAGCGTGGGTAATAGAGCCAAAAGGTTCTGATTACGTTTCGATTAAAATAAACGAGATTTCTATCGAAAAAGATGGAACAACACCTGTAAATGTATATGTTATAAATCAAGATAGATTGCTAGAGACTATTACTGTAGCACCTGATAACGGTAGATTAAATTTTGTTAATACAGATATAGTATTCAATGGCAAAGGAACTTTTAAGTTAGCTATTGATAGTACGGATATGTATGTAGGAAACGCAACTGTTGATCCGTTAAGTTTCGACGGTTTCGTAGCCTATACAGCAAACGGTACTGGTGATGCACCAGAGACGGCAGATTACACGTATAACACTTTCGGAAACGGGATAGGTATTAATGTAACTGCTTATTTAGATGCTACCAACTATATTGAGGAAAATTTAAGTGAGTTAGGTAATTATGTTAGAGCTACTTTTGAGTACATGGTGTTTCAGTTGTTTTTACACAACTCTAACAACCGTAGTAACAGGAGTCAAAGAATACAAATGGATGACCAACTTCTAATGGGTGAGTTGAAGAACACTAAATTAGATACGGTGGTTTCTAGGTATCACAAAGAGTTGAAAAGAGCTAAAACGGCTATGAGTAAGACTTTTGATACACAGTTAAACGATCACGATGGAATCCAAGTAAAAATAGGCTCTGTATAATGAATAATCTACTTAATACTGCTGTAGGCATTGACAAAACAATACTAGATATACAAACGGACTTGTATAATCAACTTAGTGATGTTTGGGCGGGTGAAATAGATGGTTATGGTAGAGTTTACAAAAACCCTACTAATACTGGTGAGGATATACCAGACTATTACCGTACATCAAAGATTGTAACACCTTCATGGTATAATGCTAAATTGCAGGATTATGAAGATACGTTCTTTGATGACAACAAGGCGGGTGTATTTTGTTTTCTTACACAAGAGAATGATGACACTCAAGATTCTGTAGTTTACACTTCTGATGTGAAGATTGCTTTCATGGTAGATTTGAGTAAAATCTATCCAACTTTAGATGAACGGCAAGATTCGAGAGCGCAGAGAGATGTTGTTGAGATTTTAAGAAACTTTAGTTTCGAGAGATATGAGATAACGGGCATTGAACGTAGAATTGACTTTGTATTTAGGGAGTACACAACATCGAGCATTAGGTTTGATGATATGCACCCACTACATTGTTTTGCAGTAAAAATGAAATTAGAATACTTTTTAACCGATAAATGTTAAGTTATGTTAAAACCAAAGAGAGAAAAGAAGAAAACGGTTTACAAGAAACCGAAGCCTGTGGCTAAAAAAAAAAGAGAAGTAAGTACTGAGTACACTTTGAGAGTTCCTTTAAAACATAAAGGAGAAATAGTAAATAAATTAAAATTAACAAAGGAAGGAGCTGACTTCTTCCGTTCTAAAAATTGGATATAAAATGGCAGCACAAAGCACAATTTATAATTTAGTACAATGTGGATTAGGCGCAGTTCTAGGCACAGGTACAAAAGGTTGTAAGCAGTTCCTAAAAAAAGCAACATCATTATGGTTCGTTCCTGACGGGTTTGAATTTGATGGTACAGCTACTTTAAATGAGGCTTACGCAAAACAACTACAAGCAGAGGGTAATTTAATTGTTCTTAAAGGAGCAAAGACATTTACCGATAATTCTAGTGATGATATTATTGAAACGTTAGAAGATGGAACTAAGCAGATTGCAACTTTAGGTTTATATGAGTTTGCACTTACGTTTATTAACGGATTAGCTTTCCACGCAGCATTACATTCATTGAACAGTTTTGGTTCTTACAATGTATTGTTTGTAGATCGTGATGGTAATATCTTAGGAACTAAAGCATCAAGTGGTAACTTAAAGGGATTTAGCCTAAATATGTTACAAGCGATGAAGCTATCTTTCCCTACGGATTCAGTAGGACAGAAAGAGGGTATTGGTTTCCAACTTAGTAACAGACAAGAATTAGATACTGATTACATTTACATCAGTTCTAACTTACTAGATGGTTTCCAACCACAGATGTTAGATGGTATTAACGAGGTGGTATTAGGTTTCGCTCAAGTACCTGCTGATGGAGATACATCATTAGTTGTAAGTGCGAAGTTAAAGCAAAATCAAAAGCCATTTAAGGGTGCTGATACTGCTGACTTCTTATTAACTAAAGATGGTTCTACGTTAACTCAAACTGTTGCAGAGACACCAGATGGTCTTTACACGTTCACAGTTGCAGCGGTAGCATCGAATGAGGTGATTACATCTAAACTTTACGATAGTGCCTTAAACAATAGCGTAATCAATATGGATGGAGATTTATTCAAGTCTCAAGAAGCTAGTACTATTGTGGTATAATTTTGAGTGATTTTATTAATAGTTAGTTTAGAAAAGACCTCGCAATAACGTGAGGTCTTTTTGTTTTAAAGTGTATGGAGTTATTAGATAATTACAAAAAGCAATTACAAGCCATGAAGAAGAATGTTTCTCAATGGGCTAAAGAGGCTATTATTAATAATAAAGATACTATTGTTAATATTGTAAAGTTTAGGCAACTTAGCAAAGGTTTAGATTCTGCTTCTAATTTATTAGGAACTTACGAAGCGAGTACAGAGGGTTATGCTGATAGGGATAATATTACTACACCAAAAACACCTGGTAGTCCTTACAACTTCTATTGGTCGGGAGAAACATTTGAGAACATGAGACTAGGCGGTGTAAACAAATCAAAGAAAAGTTACAACATTGTAACCGTAAGAGGTAAGCAGAAACTATTAGAGAGCATCTACGGGGAGATATTTGATTTGACAGAGGAGAATAACAAATTTGTTAATATAACGATTATAGAGCCTTATATTGCAAAAAAAATACAAGAAACTATTGGTGGTTTCCTTTAAATAACTTACATTTGAGTTCAAGTTTTTTTAAATTTTGTAATTTTTATGGTTTTTTACCCCTACTTTACAGTGGGGGTTTCTTTGTTTTAAAGATTTAATTTTCTATATTTGCTTTATCAGTACCTTACGGTTTGTTCTCAAGGGAACACTTCACTAGCTGTAAATCTCAAATCCTGTTGAGTCATACTGAATTAATCTTATCTTAAACAACAAACAATGCACCTATACAAAGATTGTAGTGATTTATCAATCAAGAAATTTGATATAATTTACAAGACCAATGATTTTAGATATTTAATCGTCGGTTGGGATGGTTATGAGGAAATCGAAGTACCTAAAGGTGCTAATGAGCGATGGCAAGACATTCGTAACGAGTGGATTGATTTATTGGATAATAATGTAATAGGGTATTACTACCAATTAGTATTGGAGAGTGTTTACTTGCAGACGAGATACAATGTTGTAAAGCAGTTGTTGAATATGATTTGGATTCGAGACGAGTTCGATGAGGAATCGGAAAAGATATACGTTGGTGCTTTAGCGGAGTGGAATTACAAGTGGAATCCGAAGCAGAATAAGACTAAGGAGATGGAGCGTCTTTTGAAGCAGTTAAAACGTAGTGAGAATAAGATAGAGTTAAAGTTAGACGAGTTAGAGAAGTTAAAAAAGGAAAACGATATTACTGATGATGTTTCGAGTTTAGAGAAACAAGCGGTGGCATTAGAACAAATAACGGGTAAGAATAACATTGATACTGAAAAGACAAGTGTTAGGAAGTGGGTAGAGATTACAAAATTATCTGAATCAATAAACGAACAAAGACGCAAGGCAAATGGCAAATAATTTTCAAGACGTACAACAGGGTGCTATAAACCTTATTGACAGAATTAAGGAAGAGGTTAAGGGTCTTGATGAGCAGGTAAAGAAATTAAATGAGAATGTAAAAAAACTTACAACCTCTGGTGGTATAACACCTCAAAAGACTGTAGATCAAATAAAGGCTTTAGAGGCAGAGATGACTAAGTTAAACTCTGTAATAAAGAAGCAAGAAGAACAAGCAAAAAAACTAAAAAAGGCTAGAGAGGAAGATTCTAATAAAATAAAACCTTACATTCATTCTCTTAGTCAATTAGCTTCTATTAGAAAAAAGGAAAATGCAGAAATAGAGAGAAATAATAAGTTACTTGCAAAGTCTAAAAAGGAAAGAGAGATTAAAATCTCTAAGCAACTTACAGGTCAAATGCTTGAAAGTGTAAAAGCTATTGGAAAGACTAATGATGGATTAAGACAGTTAAACAACTACTATTCTGAATTAGAAGCTAAATCGAAAGCTGTTCAAACACAACTAGGCAGAGAAAAAATAGCTAGAGAAAAACTTATTTCCAAGCAACTTACAGGTCAGATGAAAGAAAGCGTCAATGCTATTGGAAAGCAGAGTGACGCTATGAAGAAGATGAACGCTGATTATAAGGCTTTAGAAATATCAAGTGCAAAAGCAGCTAAAGCTAAACAGAAAGAAACTAAAGCATATAATGAAGCAAACAGACCTTACTCTCAATTAATTGCAAATCACAAAAGAGCTAAAGCAGCACTACAAGACGCTATTGTGCTTCATGGTAAAAACTCAAGAGAAGTAAAAAGGGCTACAAGAGAGTACAATAAGTACAATAAGAGAGTGCTACAAGCTCAAAAGGCTACATCTAACTTTGCTAAGAAGGGATTAGGAAGTG